>ERZ1106939.38-NODE-38-length-91600-cov-12.080114_pt1 | contig 91600 bp, 73 predicted proteins | sample MGYA00403669_ERZ1106939 | MGnify/ENA primary metagenome ERZ1106939 (study PRJEB35170, sample SAMEA104062447) | human gut metagenome | biome: human gut; feature: human-associated habitat; material: faeces | place: Denmark | collected 2012-09-28 ...
TCCTTGTTTTCTTTCAAGATTGCGAACGAGCCTAGCGAGTTTCGCAATTACCTAGTAGTGTTATTTTATCCGTGAACCCTAGCTCCTCCGCCATGATTCCCAGTTAAAATCGTCATTCCTTGGCTTCCTTTCTTAGAGCCTGCAGTTGTCCGTATTCATTTCTAAACAAAATAGAATTATATGGGTTATCCTTGTTTTTCCATCTTCCGACGAGTATTTTTCCATCCTCAAAATACTTTACAGATATAAACGAAACTAGATCACACTCTAAGAATATAAACTCTGTACAATCATCCTCAGCAATTACAGAAATAACACGGCTAAGAAAAACAAGATCGTCTATTTCTTCTCTGCTTGCTGCTTTTCTGTATTTAATCTTCTGATCGGGGCCGGTCCATCCGGCTTTCCATTTCTGCATATTATTCACTTTGTGCCCTCCTCTCGTTAAATGCTATAAATCTGTGACCAACAGACGCTCTTTGTGTTTGTCGTGATGCAATAATCAATCAATTTAACAACTTGGTTTGTACTTCGTTCATTAACACGCCCTGCATAATCCTTTGAATGACTTTCTATAGCCTGTCCAACTTTATCAACAGCGTAATAGTTTTTAAATGCGTCCCCTCTGGTGTACTTGTACGTTACCCACCTGTTAAAAGCTTTTTTCAGTTCTTCCGGAAATCCTCGCTTTTCTGAAACATCATTAGCCGCAGACAATGCCTCTGTTTCTGTAAGTGTTGGAACGTCAGACTTCTTTATGTCTGACGATCCCACTAATTTATTAGTGGGATAATATATACTGTTTCTTTCATTCTTACATTCTTGTTTAAAAACATTCTTGTTTGTCGTCACTTTTTGGCTTTTGGTCTGTCGGTTGTCTGTCGGTTGTCTGTCATTTTTTCCGTCATTTTGTCCGTCACTTTTTTGGTACAATCCCCAATTAAGTATTGAAATAAGGGAGTTTTTATTGCTTGTTTGTCTGTCAATCTGTCCGTCATTCTGAAAGTCGTTTAGAACCCTCCTAACCTTGCTTTCGTTCAACTTTAGTTTGTCAGATATGGAGATACAACCCGTTATTAGCTGTCCCGGTTGTAATACAATCCTCTTCCCCTTAAATATTGCCTGTTTCTCTGCGTGCGTAGCATTCAATAACAAGTATGCCCATACTGCGAAATGAGCGGAGTCTTTCATAACAATCGGATTGTCAAGCGTCTTTCTGTGTAACTTTATCCACCCTTCCAAGCGTCCTCCTTTCTAGTAATGAACTCTAACCGTTACATTTTACAATGTGTAACACTGAGTAATGCAACCGTTACAATTCATTAGCTTGATCGATATATGCCTCCGCCTTTTTTAGATTAACCTTTGTCAATCTTCCAACTTTGACTATCGCACCTGCTTCCTCCGCGATTCTTTGCGCTGTCTTTCTCCCGAGTCCTGTATATCCCTGAAACTCTGGCACTGTCACAAGCAGCGGTCTGTCTGGTTTAGTATACTGAGCCTTTCTCATCCTCTCGCCTCCTTTCTTTTGAATGTCAGCAGATAAATACTATTTTTTACATCTCTTTTTATCTGTTATTTATCTGTTGGCATCACAATAACACGGCGTAAGAATAAAAGATATTGACTAAATAAACAAGGATTTTTCCCATAAAATCAGCATTGTTTAGTCCGTTAAACATTGCGGTTCGTTCTTTGTATAGCGGACTAAACAACACTTTTTCTGTAATCGGTGCAAACACTTGAAAACGCAGTTCGTTTATATTTTGTTGTGCAATATCACTATTGCAACAATAAAATTTTATGTTGGTTGGAAAGAAAAACCGTTTCTGCTCTTCTGTTCGCGTACTGCGTCCGTTATCGTCCGGCCTCCGATTTCTACAATAGTCTGCTCGTTTTTGTCTGCCTGCCGCTTTGCCTGTGTTTCTACGTTCTGAATTGCCGGAACTATAACAGATTCTGCTATCTCCCTAAATGCTGCCGTTAGTGGATTATCTGTCACGATTGCAGCTTGTACGGCTCCGCTTATGCTGTTATGCGTGTATCGCTGCACACTTATATCACGAAAATCTTCTCCATAATTTACCCGGTAATCTTTTAATGCCGCATCATTGATTGATAACATCGGATTTATAGAAACATTGTCAAAAGGTGCAAGCCATCCAGAAACAGCCTTTTTCGTGCTTTCTCCTGCGGTATCAATGCCCTTGTTAAATCCCTGAACCGTATATAATCCGAATTGCTCAAACACTTTAGAGGGGCTGTTTATATCAAGTTTTTCTTTGAACCAGTCAGAGACTTTAGAGGCCCACGACTTAACGGCATCCTCACAATCTCTATAAAAACTGTTGATTCCATCACGAAAACCATGAACCACGTTTTTAGCGAATCCCTGGAACGAAGAGACGCTTGCAGTATCAGAAAACCACGTTTTTACTTTATTCGCCCATGTTGTAATACTGGTTTGACAATCACTGTAGGATGTTGTGATTTTTCCCTTAAATCCGCTTATAATATTACCGGCAAAAGTTGAAAATTTTGTACTGTTAATAGATCCGTGTGAGCTACTTGTAAAATAATCGCGTATATCTGAGGCCCATGTGGATATTTTGTCCCTAACTGTTGTGTATGTGCTTCCTATCTTCTCCCGGAACCCAGATACAACCTTGTCTGCATAACTTGCCCAGGTAGTAGAGTTTACAGCACCGTGAGAACTGCCGGAAAAATAATCTTTTACATCAGAAGCCCACGCCGAAATTTTATCCCTTGTGGAAGTGTAAGCATTGCCGATTTTATCCCTAAAACCGCCTATGATATTCTGCCCGTATGTCTCCCATGTTGATTTACATATTTTCCCGAATGATGTACCAGAAAACCAATCTTTGATTTTACCAGCCCATTCTAAAACTTTGGCTTGACAATCTGAGAATTTGCCGGAAATACCAGATATTAACCCCTCGACGATATAGCCTCCCATTGTCTGCATTTCCTTTGATGGGCTGTGTATTCCGAATGCGTCTTTGAATCCATCAATAAAAGGCTGAAACAGATTGTTTTTTATCCATGTGCCGCAATTTTTCAATGCGTTTGCTATCCCATTCCATAACCCGGCGATAATGTCCCCGCCTGCATCCTCGATGTAAGTATTGAAATAGTCGGACAAATTGCCCCAGGATTTTTTTAACATATCCCAGATACTGCCGACAAAATCAATTGCACCTTTTACAGCAGATCCGAGAAGTTTTCCCAAGCTCTTAGAAACACCGGACCAGTCAAAACCTGTGAAAAAATCCTTGATAGCGTCAACGATATACTGAGGAACCGCCGCCCAATCTGTGCCGGAAACAACCCCATATAAAGAATCGCACAAGGCTTTTATTGCGTTTGATAAGGCTGAACCAATCGAACCCCAAGAAAGATTTTTAAAGAATCCACCGATTGCCGAAACAATCCCTTTCCCCAGTGCGGCGAAATCCGTTTTCTTTACAAATCCATTAAATGTATCAAATAATCCTGTTACAGCCTTTCCAATAGCTGCGCCGCCTTTGCTCCACTTAATGCCTTTTATTGCCGTTGTTATGGCGGTTCCAATACTCTCCCCTAAATTTGTAAAGTCAAAAGTTGACACAAAATCATAAAGCAGATCAATAATAGAATTGAACCCATTACACACCAAAGAGCCAACCGCCGGCCAGTCTATCACATTTACGGCGGAATTTAAGCCGGTTGCAAGTGATCGCCCTATCATTCCCCAGTCTATTGTTGTTAAAAGAGTATTTGCAAATGTTAGGGCGGTATTGATACCCTCGCCAATAGTAGAACCTACCAGAGACCAATCTAACGCCCCTACAAAGCCATTTATAAATGTTCCTATACTCTGCGCTATCTTCTTTGATGTTTCTTTGATTTTCGCCCAGTCTATGCCCTCTAATGCTGCGTTGATCTTTTCCGCCACCATCGCGCCAATTTCTGAAAAATCCGCCTTTTCCCATGCGTCCTTTATCATCTGTGCGAGATTTGCGAACTTGTCCCCGACTTTCTCAGTCTCGAAAGAGTCCGCCGGATTAGTTGCACCAGATCCGCCGCTGTTATCGCCGTTGTTGTCCTGTAATATATTTAACTCATCAATCCCGGCTGTAGCCGTTGCAAGTTTCTTTGTACTCGCTGTTGCTTTGTCGAGACTTTCCGCATAATTTCCTACAACCTTTTTTGCATGAGTAAATGTTGACTTCCCTGTTAATGCAGCGAAAAATTGACCGATGGCGTTCGTTGCCTCTATCAGTTTTGATATAAAAGCGTTAACAATAGGGGTAACAGCATTTATAAGCGGTTCAAATGCTGCAATTATGCTATTTCCAAGCTGTTTCAACCCAGACTGCATAGACGAAATATTTTTATTGAACTCTGTACCCTTTGCCGCCGAATACTGCGCCAGTGTATCAAAGCCCTGCTTCATGGTGTTTAATAATGCCGTGATTGCCCGGCGTAATACCATAAATGCAAATAAGCGTGTGACGCTCCTTATTTTCTTACCAAGTCCGCTAAATGCTGTGCCAAGTTTAGGAATCTGAGCTTTTAACCCTCTCAATGCTCCGGCGGCTTTCTTGCACGCTGAAACAATCCCGGAACCAATAGAACTCATTTTTGCAAAAGTTCCCTTTACTGCTCCACCAATTCCAGAAAGTACCGTTTTTAGGCGGCTTGTCTGCTCTGTTGCACCTGTCAGAGAGTTTTTATAATTTCGCATCTGCTCCGATGCTTCCGCTAAATCCTGTGCCGCCCTCTCGTATGTCGTAGAATCAAAAGCCTTTGCCCCGCTCTCCATCTGCTTCATGGTGTACTTTGCCTGGTTCATGCCGTCTATGAGATCCTGCATATCTGCGTTGAACTTCTCCGTACCAGAACCAAGCGCAATTTTTTCACGAATGCCAGAAAAAGCCGTCTTTAACTGTTCGGCTATACCTTTTAGCGTCTGCATCTTTCCGCCCATTTTCTGGACATTCTCCGCCGCCTCTGTCTCGGTCTGTGCTACTTCTGTAAATGACTGCTTTATATTATTCGCCGCATATGTCGCCACGCTTTCAACTTTTTCCACATCCTCAGCAGATCCGAGCCGGGATTTTATAACGCTTTCGTCTGTTGTGCCGTAGTTCTGCAGATTCTCCGCCCAGTTTGGTTTTTCCCAGAAATTAAGCGGCTTTTGTGCGTTTACTTTATCCATAGCCGAATATAACTGTTCTAACGCGCTTTTTGCTTCTGCAATGTCATAAACTAAATTTCTGTATTGTTTAGAGTTTTCATTTATTCCTGATACAGTTTTTAATTTATTTTCTTTTTTTGTCAGTGCATCAAGCCGGGCCTCCACCTGTGCAATTTGTTTTCTTAATTCTTCAGGATTTCCTGACACTTTGATATTAGAAAACGCTGTCTGCAGTTTCTTCTGGAAGTCCTCGAAACTTTCCATTTCCTGCCGTAATTTCTTTGTGTTTATACCATTCAAGGCCGTTTTCATAGCTTTCAGGCTCTCTATTGTCTTATCTATTCCTTTATCTGCCTTTTGTGTCGTTGCTTCGATTTCGAGGGTAATACTATCTACTTTATCCGCCACGTTTAACACCGCCTTTCGTTTTCCGGCACTAAAAAAGAGCCGGGATTTTCTCTCGGCTCTACGCGGCTCTGCATTAGTCAATTATTTCTTAGATCCTACGATAACGGCAACACATAAAAACGCCGTCACGCATACGATTGTTGTACAAATAATAGCAATCATTTTCCTTTGCTCCTTTCCTCATAGCCTATTTTGTAGGCTTTTCTTATAGAATCAACAAGCCAGTTTTGAAACTCTCCCGGTATGTTGTATCCGTCTATCACAATCTTTTCAAGGTCCGCCAGTCTGTTAGTGTTCTCTTTGGCATCAATTACACCTGTGTTATAGGCTACCGTTACCATATCCGCAACCGCCCCGGCGTTCTCCATCTTTTCCGCTGTCGGCAATGTATGACCGTACATTTTGCCATATATGGCGAGTTTGTGCTTTACATTATGCATCTCTACACCTCCACAAGCTCGCTAGGGCTACACTCTAAACACATAGCAATCTTATTGATGGTTTTTATTGTTGGCTCTCTCTGACCTCTCAAAATTGCCGTTATTGTGGAATTACGCGCACCGCATCTCCTTGCAAGCTGCGCCTGTGTCAAATTCTTTTCACACATCAGATCAATTATTTTTGCTTTGTTTGCCTTCATCCTGGCACCTCCATAAACAGAAAAAAGCCGGATGATATACACCCGGCTCATGGCTCTTTGCTTTATATGACTATATTTTATATAATTTATACATCATTATCAATAATTTATCGTCAACACCGATATTTTACCTTGAAAAAAATATGCCTACGTGTTATATTGAACATAGAAAAAGGGAAAGCCAGAGAAGCGGCTTACCCTCAACAATTAAGAATCTGTTTTACAACAGCCGTCATTATTGCGAGTAATGGCGGCTATTTTCGTTTTCCCTTGAAAATCGTGTAACACAATCCAACAAGGGCGCAAATGAATATTCCAATCTGAATTAAATCAGCGTATGTAACATACATCGGCAACGCCCTCCTTTCTTTCGTCTGGAGGGTTAGCCCCTCCGAAAAAGAGGGTAAGCCGCCCGGCTCTCTGGTTTTCCCATGTGTCTATATTATCATCTATTAGTATCTCTTTCAATCAAATTCTGACCGAATCGCCTTTTTTATTTTTGGAAAATTTACGGGGGTGAGTTGGCGGCGGCTCGCCCGGAAATACACCCCCCACCCAGGGCCTCCGCTCCGTTCGCCCGGTTCTTTCTGTGCGGCTGCCATCTACAGCCGGGACGCACACCAGAATCACACAAAATCATGCTTTATTTTATATTTTGTCACAAGATTGTCGCAAAAAGCATATAAAAAAGCCTCGGAGTGCTGATTTTACTAGCATTCCAAGGCTTTACATATCAAGTATTTTTACTTGACATTCTTTGAAAATTTTATTTTTACATAATCCTTGAAATAATGTGCTGTTCATAGTATATTATAGAAAAGGGAACCGGAGAAGCGGCTTACCCTTTAATTACAACTGTTTTAAATTATCAACAGCCGTCATTATTGTGAGTAATGGCGGCTATTTTCGTTTTCCCCTGAAGAGTGCATGACACAAACCTACAAGGGATACCAAGAAGATACCTATCTGGATCAGATCCGAATATGTAACATACATTGGCATCACCCTCCTGTCTTTCGTCTGGAGGGTTAGCCCCTCCGAAGAGGGTAAGCCGCCTGGCTCTCAAGTTCCCTATTAATATATTACCATAAAATAAAATACGGTCAATTATTTCTTATTACTTTCTCTTTGCGATTGAAATTTCGGTTATTTCAAAGATGCATCACATGGAAGTATGCTCATGACACTGCACCTTTGTTATTGAGAATACGGATCTGTTCTCTTGGAACCGAATTAATTATTGCTGGTGCATGCGAGCTGACAACGAACTGAATATTCGGAAATATTGCATTCAGATCACTTAAAATAGTTTGCTGCCACTGTGGATGTAAATGCAGGTCTATCTCATCAATTAAAATAACTCCGGGAGTTTTTTCCAACACCATATTTCCCAAAACAGGATTCAAAACTGCCATACGGTATGCAATATCGCCAATCATACTAAGTGTGTTCTTATAGCCATCACTCATTTCATCCATTGCAAACTTCTGTGCATTTCCATCTTCATTTTCAAATTCCAATACTAGTTTATGCGTATCCAGATCAAAGAAAACTCTGGTATTTTTCGATCCGCTGATTCTTTCAAAACATTTGCAAATAGCCTTTTCAACGGTTTTCAAAAGCATAGGTTTGTCCAATATTCCAGTTTTCTGTTGTTCCTGAAGGCTTTTTAATGTCTGCATCTGAAACCAGTTCAGCATCAGCTTCTCATTAGACTCTGCCGCCATACAATCTACATATCCAACCTGACGTTTAAATTCCGTTAAAGACTGAATATTTCTTTTTTCTTTCTTCTGTGCATACAAACGTCCGGTTCCATAATAAGATACCAAAGGAAGAATTAATGATTTATCCCCTGTCATAATTCTGTTTTGTACTTCCTTAGCAATATCTGTCAACTCAGCCGCATCTTTAATGGTAGTCTTACTATGTTCAGAGTTTAGTGAACGTACCCACTTTATGTTTTTCTTATCTAAACAATCACCACGGCTATCAACGCTTACCGGGAACTGATGCTGTGGATCAATCGTCCCCTCAAGATCATGAAACTCATATCTTGCATCATCTTTGGATATAGTTCTGCTCACTGCCCCATCAATTCCTAGCAAAAATGTACTGATGGAAACAGCTACTGCATCTAATATTGCCGTCTTACCAGCTCCATTCCTGCCAACAATCAATGTAGTGTGTTCATCAAAGTCAATACTTATTTCCTTAAAGCATCTGTAATTTGTGATTTTAATATTGTTTAATTTCATTAAGTCACCACCCAAGCCCATTAAATCCCTTTTCTCTATTCTCATTTCTAAGGATTATTATTTACATTATACCATAACTGGTTAAATATACCAAATGTATATAGTATCCTGTTAATAAAAACATTTCCAATTCAAAATCAACAAATTAATGTGTAAAAAATTTCACCAGTCGAAAAAGTATCTATGACAGTAGCTTAAATAAATTTGTCACAGAGACAAATAACGTAATTGAAGAAAACATTGTGTCGTAAAGCTTAGTTCTAAGTTAAATTTATTCCATAACATCATGTGGGGGTGCAAAGTCTATATATTTTTTTCAAAACGTATAATAATAGTTTCCTGTTTCTCTCTGCGTTCCCCAAAGAACGAATAAATGAATCAGAATTTTAATTGTTCAAAAATATATTCTTACATTCTGGTAATGTTTCTTCTAACTTATTTGCCAGATTCGTAAAATCAAAATTTCTCATTCTACCATGCTGTCCTAACTCTTGTATAATTTGAGGAACATTTGTATTAAACTTAGTCACAACTTCCACAAACTTTTCATAATGAAATGTTTGTGGTTCCAAATTAATATACTGTTCATTATCAATACTTTGTAATAATTTAAAAATTTTTGTCCCTGGCGTCAATGCCTCTTGATACCTCATAATAAATAACTGTACTGCATAATATAATTGTTTTCGTAAAAGATTCCATTTCTCTACATAATGGTCATCATGTCCTCCAGCTATATCATGTTCTCTTTCTTGAACAAACGGATTCATAGCATGAGGAATTGGCTCGTGTATTAAAGAACATAAATGTCTCGCTACACCAGAGCCACAGGTTATTACATATTTCTCTTTAGTGGTTTTGTTTTCGCAAGAAAACTGATAATATCTATCATGTATTTCTTTATTATTAGCATCACTCCTCACAATGCGACCACCATATAAAACAATACAATCATCAGCATGAACTTCATACTCTTGGCATATTTTTACTCTGCGCTCTTCAGTCGTACAATCTAAGTGTTGTAATTCCATTTTATCTTTCCTCCTTACTATTCCAAATGATATGCCTGACTAACATTATGTACAAGCCACTCCAATAATTATGAAAATTGCTCTAAATTAAAGTTTTCGCCTTACATTTATAATACGGAAACTTCCTGTGAAACAGAAAAATGACGAATCAAAATATTTTTCTGCGAGCCGAATAGATCCGATGAATAAAGCTCATTTTAAAAACGTCATAAAATGATTTAATATATCCTTCCCAACGGTTATTCACCAAAACCATACCCAAACAGATATAACACTTACAATTAATCACATCAATAGTTATATGAGAAAGACTTCTTTCCGGCTAAGTGTATTGTATTCAGTAAAAAATCTTGCCCAACGAGCTCTTCACTCCATTAGACATTGAAAAAAAGCACCAGAAAACATATATTATAACCATCTCTTATTAACAACTGTCAAAATAACACAATGCGCTCTAAAATTGCTACAGGTACTTTGCAAATTAACGATATAATTTAATTTTTTACATAATCCTTGAAATAATGTTCTTTTCATAATAAAAAGGGAACCGGAGTAGCAACTTACCCTTAATACTAGCTGATTATTTCACAAACAGCCGTCATTATTACGAGTAATGGCGGCTATTTTCGTTTCCCCCTGAAGTGCATAACACAAATTGCCTGCCTAATACTCCTTCATACACACATTCAGATCCACATCGCCCTTGATTCCATCCACCTTGCCGGTACTACTGTACTGCCAGATGGTGAATTCATACGGAAAATAAACCGGAGTCTGATAGTAGGCAAACCACTTGTCATACTTTTCGATCCGTCTCATATCAAGCATGATAAAGAAGGTCTTTAAGTTTCCATAGAGCATCGGCTGATAGCCTGCATTCTCTACCGTATCTAAAAATTCAATGGCCGCATCGGTAAAATCTTCCTGTGTCATATCATCGGTACGGCTCTTTCCATTTACTTCCTCAAGATCGAGGACTACCGGATAGGTAATATCATACGGTTCTAACAGATCCAGCAGGAACTGTGCTTCTTCCTTTGCTTCTTCCGTGGTTACTGCCTGCGTATAGAAATAAACACCAACCTCGATATGATTCTCTAATGCGCCTTCAATGTTATCAATAAAATATTCATCCTCCACAAGCTTCCCTTCCGAGCTTCCCCGGAAACCGACTCTGATAAATGCAAAGTCAATACCATCGGCAGCCACCTTCTCCCAGTCGATCTTTCCCTGATGCTTGGAAACATCTATACCGGTCTTAGAGTGCACTTCTCCGACATCATCCGTATAGGTAATTCTGGAAGATGCCTCATCTAAAACAAAATTATCCAGTACATAATTATTCCGCTTGTATTCATCGGTAATCGGGAAGAAGTTATACTTACTATCGGCATAAACCACCACATCCTCCGGATACAGCTCCCGTAAAACGGCAGCCGTACTGTCTCCGCTTTCCATACGACTCTTGATATCATCCAAAAGCTTTCTTGTTTCCGTGGTCTGTGCATTTAGAACAGCCTCTTCCACAAAGGAATTTACATCCGACTGGGTATAAATATAGTCCTTCGTATCTTCCTTGATCTGCTCCACCTGTGCCAGTGCCTCGGTTGTTTCAAAATTCAACTGGTAGTTTTTCAAAAGCAGAAAAATGCACACCGTAAGTGAAACAAGGGCTACAAGACACAAAATAATATTCATCAGATAATTCATCCGTCGTTGTCTTTTCTTATTCATTCGTTCATTCCTCATATTCTATTATAAACTTTATCTGCGGGATTGTCATTTCGCAGCTTTCTTTTTTATGCAGTTACCAAGTTCAGTATAGTATGAATATGTGATTTTTACAATCTGTTTTATATCCGTTATGCGATTTCTTCTGACATATATTTCTCCACAAAAAAACCGCTATCAGGAAATTTCCCAGATAACGGCTTTTCCATTCTTTCTATTATAAATCATGTTTCTCTCTTCTTTTTGCTGCTTCTTTGTAAACTTGTTCATCAGTTCTGGCAGAAACAACGATAATCTTCATTACTCCATCCACTCTCTCAATCTTGTAGACAACCCGGATACCCAAATCCCTAAACTTTATCTTCATGAGATTTGTAAGGTTTGTACCACTTTTATTACCCAAAGGCTTTCCATATCCACCTTCTTCGGTCGGTAATGGATTCCCGCTTACTTTTGTAATACCCTTTAACACTTGTATTTGAGCTGAATGGTCAAGCTTTTTCATATCTCTTTGGGCTTCTTCTAAAAACTCAATACTCCATGTCATTCGATATCTACATCCTCCGCTTCCAAAAGTTCTTCTTTACTGATTCCAAGATGATTCATCACAGAATCTAATGAAACAGTCTTATTATCTCCATTCTCCTCTATACGCCTGTTCGCCTCCAGCAGAAGATAATAATCCTCCTCAATTTCTGTTAATCTGGTATATTCCGCTGGTGATAATATGATTGCTGAGGGCTGATTGTTCTTTAAAACAATTAATTCTCTTTCCGAATGAAGCCTGTCAAATATCTTTGCTGCCTGACCTTTATTGAATTGAGAAATAGGAACAAGACTTTGTAAAAGATCTGCTGCAATTGCCATAGTAAACACCTCCATCACTTTATTCTACCTATAGTATATGCAGAAATCACAATAGAATCAATACCATTAACTGAATATTTTCCATTTTATTTTCATTATAATTTAGCGTTTCTGTTTTTTATTCCTATTATTTACCATGAGACACAGCATCACTAATCATGGAATTCTAAACAAAAACTATTAAAATGTCACCTCACTTGGGTGCACACCCCCACTCAGGTCATGACTACTGAATTACGCATAAAACATCCGGCAATTCTGAACATACACTGCCGGAGTTTTATTCATATGGAATGCGTCTCTCTACCTTCAATATTACAGTTCCTGCACTAACCAATTATTAGACTATACTTTCTTTATTTGTACTAGTATTTTAGATAAATAATGGGAAGCAGCTCTTCTCGCCGCTTCCCATATTCATGCCTTCAATATATCATAAATCTTGTCCAGACCAATAATTTGCCTTCGCCAGTGGTTGCCCCTGTCATTTTGGATTTACTGATTTATCAAATAAATTTTGCCGGACAAGAAAAACCAATTATTATTCTTAATCTACAAACTTGAGAACAAATCTATATTCCTTTAATTCTCCATTTATAATTACCCCTGCAGTACATTTTTGTTTACTATCACTTGAAGTTGCTCCTCTTACGCATGCTATTGCTCTTTTAGATGTTGTTGAATCTGGTAACTCATTACCGCCTCGCCAATTTTCATTGAATCCACCGGGTAATCCCCCGACTGCCATAGTTTCATTATTTGGGCTATATAATGCAAGTACATCACTTGACCTAGAAAACTCTACTTCATCTCCTTCATTTACGATGATTTTTTGTTTGTTTCATCGTTATACACTACTATTAATGGTTCCTCAACAATTTCATCAAGAGATGCCAACCATTCCAGCCCCGGAAGTGTAGATTCCATATCAATACCGGGATACTTTGAATCTTCAGCTTCAGATTCAGGTGCAGGTTCCTCCATAGGTTCAGGTTTAGCAGCTTCTTCTGTCTGCTCTGCTTCATTTGTTTCTTCTGTTACTTCAGCTTTCGTTGTTTCCTCTTTTGCAGGAGTTTCAGTTGCCTGTCCAGAAGAACATGCTGTAAGTAATGTTGCCATAAGCATAATCATTACTACAAGTGCACTTAAAATACTCCGCTTAATTGTTCTTTTCTTCATAATTGACTCCTCCCTTGATCGCCTTTCATTTACCGGTTCTCTTTCGTTTTTATCTTTAGCAAACTTTTTGCAATTCTGCTTTAGTATATCACTGTATTATTAAGGTTTCGATATTTCAAAAAAAAAAACGTTTTTTTATATTTGTGAAAAAAACGTTTTTTTAATTAATGTTTTAATTATTCCTTATACAGTGACAAATTACGGATATCTGTGTTAGACTTATCTTGTATTGATTTGGCAACCGAAGAGGATAAACAATATCAGCTCGATCACTGGGCGGCTCTCTTCAAAGCGAAGACATGGGAGGAATTACAAATGCTTGCACAAAACAATAATTACTTTAAAGAAGCATCTGAAACAGTCTATGAACTGACACAGGAAGAACAGATCCGTTAGCAATGTCTTGCCCGCGAAGATTACAACCGGACCATGAAAGGGATTGAAAATAACTTTGCTGCCCAAAAACATGATATTTCTACTCTCAAAAAGCAGCTCTCCGATTACTAGCAACACATTCAGGCTCTTGAAGCCCAGTTAGCCGAATATCAATCGAAAGAAAAGACATCTGCCCAATAGATAGCGAAAATCTACGCTACAACCCATAGCCCATCTACCAATCTATAATTTCTCCATAAAATAACTCTTATAGCCCTCTCCATAAATTTCCGATGCACTCGATACAATCATAAAGGCATTCTCATCCTCCATGCGGACGATGTCTTCCATTTTCTGCATATTCTGTTTCCGGATGACACACAGAATCACCTTCTTGTCGGTATTCTGGTAAGCACCCTTGCCTTCCAGATAGGTAACGCCGGAATCAATCTCTATAAGAATCCGCTCTGCAATCCGTTCCGAATGATCACTGATAATATAAAGAAGCTTTGCGCCGTCTGTTCCGTAAAGAATCAGATCGAGAACCTTTGAAGTCACCACCTCTGCCAGAACGCTGTAAAGAATCGCATTCAAGTTTCCGAATACAATGCCGCCAAAGCCAATGACAATGGCATCGGCAAGCAGGAAAATCGTTCCCGTCTTAAGATAAGGAAACTTTAACTTGATGACCTTTACAATAATATCCATTCCACCGGTTGTTGCCCTGCATTTAAACGCAATACCCATTCCGACCGCAATCAGGGCTCCGCCAAACACTGCCCCCAGAATCGGATCAGTTGTTGCTGCGCCCCTTGCTGCAAACCAGTTGGAAAATCCGGAAATCAGTACAATTTCATACAAAGTGGATGCGATAAATTTCCCTCCAAATTTCCAGAATCCGAGAATCAGAATCGGTATATTTAACAGGAAAAATAACGTACCGATTTCAAGCGGAATCAGCCGGTTTAAAGAAATACATAAGCCCGATACTCCTCCCGGTGCAAAGTTATTTGCATCAATAAAAGATGATACCCCACAGCTATAGATCACAGATGCCACTGTGAGCCACAAATATTTCCAGACTAATTTTTTCATATCAACCCTCATTTACTTTCCCGTATTTCAAACAAGCTTCACTAGACTCACCTTTGGTTCGCCAAGTGAACTTGTATGGTTCGCACTAAGCTCGAAATAACCTCGCTAAGTGCTCTACTCAAAACAAACCACATACCTATTGTATGTGGTTCGCTTCATTATTACTCAAGTATTACGTCCTACATGACATTCTATCCTATATTGATCTTATATTCCGCTCGGGAATTATTGCCGTACCGTATTCCAGCTTATGCTCTAGATATTCGTACGAACCAGCTTCGGCTGGTATCCGTTCTGTTCGAGTGCTTCCATAATCTGTTTCTTATGCTCGGTGCCGAATGCTTCGAGCGTAATCCGGAGTTCTACCGCCGCACTGCGGTTAATGGATACGAACTGGTTGTGCTCGAGTTTAATCACATTACCGTTCTGTCTGGCAATGACATCGGCTACATGGCTTAATTCACCCGGCTTATCCGGAAGAAGCACCGATACCGTAAAAATACGGTCTCTCATAATCAGTCCCTGCTGAACAACGGAAGACATCGTAATCACATCCATATTACCACCACTTAAGATGGATACAATCTTCTTGCCCTTTACATCCAGATGCTTTAAGGCTGCTACGGTAAGAAGCCCGGAGTTTTCTACAACCATCTTATGATTTTCTACCATATCAAGAAATGCAACAACTAGCTCTTCATCCGGAACGGTAATGATGTCATCGAGATTCTTCTGCAAATAAGGGAAAATCCTGGATCCCGGTGTCTTCACGGCAGTACCGTCTGCGATGGTGCTGACATGATCAAGAGTCAATACCTTTCCCGCCTTCACGGATTCCTGTAAGCAGTTCGCACCCTCCGGTTCCACACCGATGACCTTAATCTTCGGATTTAAAAGCTTCGCCAGTGTGGAAACACCGGTTGCCAGGCCGCCGCCGCCAACCGGTACTAAGATATAGTCAACCACCGGAAGCTCTTTGATAATTTCCATGGCAATGGTTCCCTGTCCGGTTGCAACCGCCGGGTCATCAAACGGATGAATGAAGGTATATCCGTTTTCCTTTGCAAGCTCATAGGCCTTCTCACAGGCTTCATCATAAACATCGCCATACAGAACCACCTCTGCGCCATATCCCTTGGTACGGTTTACTTTAATCAGCGGCGTGGTTGTCGGCATCACAATGACCGCCTTTACACCAAAGCACTTCGCTGCATAAGCAACACCCTGTGCATGGTTTCCGGCCGATGCGGTAATCAGTCCCTTTGCACGTTCCTCATCAGAAAGCGTGCTGATCTTATAATAAGCACCTCTTAATTTGTAGGCTCCGGTCAACTGCATGTTTTCCGGCTTGAAATAGACCTTGTTTCCGGTCTGTGTACTGTAGAAATCACTGTACACCAGCTTGGTTTCCTGTGTCACCTTTCTTACAATGTCTGAAGCTTCTTCAAATCGTTCAAGTGTCAGCATTTTCGTATCCATCTTCTTCGCCTTTCATTTCCAGAAGTCCATCGACATATTCCTGTACATCAAACTTCCGTAAATCCTCTAATTTTTCTCCAACACCAATATATTTCACCGGAATGTCCAGCTCTGCATGAATTGCAACTGCAATTCCTCCCTTGGCCGTTCCGTCCATCTTGGTTAGAATAATACCGGTAAGATCTGCAGTTTCACCGAATTCTCTTGCCTGAACCAGTGCGTTCTGTCCGGTTGTTCCATCGAGCACCACCAGATTTTCACGGTGTGCATCAGGGAATTCCCGGTCAATGATCCGGTTCATCTTCTTTAACTCTTCCATGAGGTTCTTCTTATTATGAAGTCTTCCTGCCGTATCACAAAGCAGGATATCCACATTTCTCGCTTTCGCTGCACTGACTGCATCGAAGATCACGCTGGAAGGATCCGCTCCCTGTGCACCGCTTATTATTTCCACACCGGCACGCTTTGCCCATTCATCGAGCTGTTCTCCGGCTGCAGCGCGGAAGGTATCTGCAGCTGCAATCAATACGCGTTTCCCCTGCTTTTTGTAAATAGCTGCCAGCTTACCAACAGACGTGGTCTTGCCGACACCGTTCACACCGATTACCATAATTACGGACTGCTGATTCTCAAAGTCGTATGCATCCTCCGGAACCTGCATCTGCTCTTTAATGCTTTCCTTTAAAAGCTCCCTGCAGTCCTCTGTCTCCTTCACATGGCGTTCCTTCACCTGACGGCGAAGCTCCTCCATGACCTCTTCGGTCGCTGTGATTCCCATATCTCCCATGATGAGCGTTTCTTCAAGTTCTTCGTAGAAATCTTCATCAATGGCAGAATGTCCACTGAATATACTTTTTAACCTGCTAAAAAATCCTGCCATTACTCACTCAGCTCCTTATCGATCAAATTGACGCTTACCAAAGTGGAAACACCCTTTTCCTGCATGGTAATACCATATAAGCGATCCGCCTTTTCCATGGTTCCACGCCGATGTGTAATAACGATGAACTGGGTATTCTTCGTAAGCTTATGTAAATATTTTGCAAAACGGGTTACGTTGTTTTCATCAAGGGCCGCTTCAATCTCATCAAGCAGACAGAATGGAGACGGTTTCAGATTCTGAATGGCAAACAAAAGAGCAATTGCCGTGAGAGCCTTTTCTCCACCGGATAACTGCATCATGTTCTGCAGCTTCTTTCCGGGTGGCTGTGCAATAATCCGGATGCCGGCTTCGAGGATATCTTCATCCTCCATCAGCTCCAGTGTTCCCTTTCCGCCACCGAATAATTCCTTGAACACCTTATCAAATTCCCGGCTGATCTCTGCAAATTTCTCCTCAAACTGTTTACGCATCGCCGTATCCAGTTCCACAATAATTCCTTCCAGCGTTTTCTCCGCCTCCACAAGATCGTCATGCTGTGTCTTTAAGAAGGTATAACGCTCCATGAGGTTCTTATAATCCTCAATGGCATTGACATTGACATCACCTAACTTTTTAATCTGATCCTTTAAGGAACCGGTTTCCTTCTTCATGGCAGACAGATCGGTCATTGTCTCATCCCTCATGGAGGATGCATCGGATAACGTGATCTCATATTCATCCCACATGTAATTGATCTGGTTCTCGATATTCTCCTGAATCCGTTCCTTTTGGGAATTCAGACGGTATACTTCCTTATCAAGGCCTGTCATTTTCTCTGCCAGGGATTCCCGGTCTGTAAAGAAATTCTTCTGTTTTGCAGACAGTTCTTCTTTATGGGCAATATCATCCTTTAACTTCGTTTCTGTATCGGATTTCGTTGTGTGGGAAGCCTCGATTGTCTTTTCGATTTCGGTAATGCTGTTCCGTTTCAGTTCAACCGCTTCGGTGCTCTCCTTAAGGCTGTCCAAAACCTCCTGCAGTTCTGAAGATAACCGTTCGATCTCGCCATCAATACGGTCCACATTCTGCTGATGGAAGTTCTGCTGCTGCAGCATCTTCTCCACTTCCACATCCCATTCCGATACATGCACGGACTGTTCGGACTCTTCCTTACGCTTCTCTTCCAGTTCTGCGGTAAAGCCTTTGATCTGCTGTTCCACATTCTTTTCAAGCTGCTCGGAATCCTGTAATTCCTGTTGGATCTCCTGCTTGCTCCGGTTGATCTCCTGAATCTGGGTCTCAATCTCACGCTCCTCGTTCTTTAATTCCACCGAGCCTTCGGAAGCTTCATTCTTACGTTCTTCTGCCTTAATGACATTCAGCCTTGCAGTATTCTGTTCAATGAACTTCTTCTGTAATGCCGCCTTGTCTTCTTCGAGGCTTAAACGTAACTGGTTACGCTCCTGCTTGGTCTTCTCGATGTCCTCTAACAGCTCATCTACCTGTTTTAAATATTTCTTCACCTTCTCATTCAGTTCTTCGATTTCGCGCCGCCGTCCGAGAAGATTACTGTTATTCTTAAAGGCACCACCGCTGATGGCACCACCCGGTACTAAAAGTTCTCCTTCCAGCGTAACCATACGGATACCGTAATCGAATTTCCTTGCGATCTTTACGGCATTGTCGACGTTATCTACAACGACAATTCTTCCCAACATGGCTTTGGCTACGTTCTTATATTTCGCATCAATATGAACCAGCTCGTCTGCCATGCCGATTACTCCCTTTTCCTTAAGGGACTCCGGATTTTTAAACTCCTGCGGCTTCGTAATACTCGTTAAGGGTAAAAAGGTTGCTCGTCCAGATCTCGTATCCTTTAAGAAACGGATCATGCGTTTCGCCGTCTCCTCATCATCGGTTACGATGTTCTGGATGTTACCTCCTAATGCCGTTTCAATCGCGGTTTCATACTTCTTATCTACTTTAATGATATCTGCAACAACACCGACAATTCCCTTTTCCTGCTCCTTGCGTTCCATGACCTTCTTGACACTGCCGCCATAGCCTTCATAACGCTCGGTCAGGTTTGTCAATGCCTCAAGCTTCGACTTCTCCTGATGGTAATTCACCTGGGTATCACGAAGAAGCTGATCCTTCTTTGAAAGCTCCTCACGGATCAGGGCAAGCTTTTCTTCCTTACTCTGCTGGGAATCGTTCAGGGCACGAATCTGTTCGTTAATCTTTTCAAATTCTTCCTCGAGGGATTTAATTACGGCTTCCTGCTGGGCTTCATCCGACTTCACACGTAAGATCCGTGAGGTCAGCTCGGACTTCCGGATGTTGATCTGCTCGGTCATGCTGTCGTATCGTCCAAGCTTTGATTTAATCGTGGCCCTCGCATTCAGCGCATCAATGATTGTATTTTTACCACTCTCGATTTCATTATTTAATTCTTCAATTGCTTTCTGTACCGTAAGGAGCTTTTCTTTTGCTTCATTACGGGTCTTCTCGATTTCGGCAACCTGTTCATCAATCACCGATTTATCCTTGAGAATTCCTTCCTTATCCAGCTTCCGGTCATCAATTTCCTTCTGAATGGCCTGTTGCCGTGACAGGAAATGCTCTTCGTTGCTCTGTGCGGATTTGATCTGTTCCTTTAAGACATTGATCTCACCCTCTAACTTACCACGCATCACACTGGTATCGGTAATGGTATTCCGTTCCTGTTCAATGGTGGCATCGAGCTGTTCGATTTCTTCCTGAACCTTTTCATATTCTTCCCTGATCTGCTCATAACGCTTCGAGGTTTCCGCAAGATCATCACTGGCAATCTGGTACTTCCCGGTTACTGCACTTAACTGCTCCTGTAAATGCAGGTTTTCCATAAGAAACAGGTTCACATCCAGCGTTTTCAGTTCTTCCTTCTTTTTCAGGTAGATCTTCGCCTTTTCCGATTGCTTCTCTAACGGTCCTACCTGCTTTTCCAGCTCGGAAAGAATATCGTTTACACGGACTAAATTCTGCTTTTCATCCTCTAACTTCTTCTGGGCAGCTACCTTACGCTTCTTAAACTTCACAATACCGGCTGCCTCATCAAAAAGCTCACGGCGTTCTTCCGGCTTGCCACTTAAGATCTTATCAATCTGCCCCTGTCCGATGATGGAATAGCCTTCTTTACCAATACCGGTATCGTAAAAGAGCTCATTTACATCCTTCAGACGGCACGGTGTTCCATTCAACAGATATTCACTTTCTCCGGAACGGTAGATTCGTCTGGCAACGGTAACCTCATCATAATCAATCGCCATGTGGTGATCTGAATTGTCAAAGGTAATTGCCACATAGGCATATCCCATTGGCTTACGAAGTTCTGTACCCGAGAAAATGACATCCTGCATGGAGGCTCCACGCAGCTGCTTGATACGCTGTTCACCCAATACCCAGCGGACCGCATCGGCAACATTGCTCTTACCACTTCCGTTAGGTCCTACAATTCCGGTAATACCATTGTGAAACTGAAGCACAATTTTATTTGCAAAGGACTTAAATCCATGAATTTCTATACTTTTTAAATACATTCCGTTAACAACCTATTCTATAAATTCTCTTGTGGAGACTTCATCAGCACCGCATAAGCTGCCTGCTGTTCCGCAGATTTCTTGCTTTTACCGTTGCCGCTTCCTACGCATTTCCCATCAATCCATGCTTCGATCACAAAGGTCTTATCATGATCCGGTCCGGATTCCGAAACCAGACGGTAGGTCAGCTCCTTACCACCCTTCTGTGCCCGTTCCTGCAAAATGGATTTGCTGTCATAAAAGAGCTGCTTCGTCTCAAGATCGGACAGGATCCACTGGTGGACGTATCTTTTGGCCTCTTCAAAACCGCCATCCAGATAAATGGCGCCAAGCACGGCCTCCATGACATCCGAAACGATGGAATCTCTCTCTCTTCCTCCGGTTGTCTCTTCCCCCTTGCCAAGAAGGATATACTTCTGCAGGGAAATGTCTCTGGCGCAATAGGCAAGTGCAGTCTCACAAACCATGGAGGAACGGACTCTGGTAAGCTGTCCCTCCTTCCACTCCGGGTAATGCTCAAAAAAGAACTGGCTTGAAATCAGCTCTAACACCGCATCACCTAAGAACTCCAGACGTTCATAATTTGGATGCTTATTGATCTTCTGTTCGTTCGAAAAAGAGCTATGGGTCAAGGCCTGCAGTAATAACTTTTTGTCCTGGAACTCATAGCCGATTTTCTCTTCTAAACTGCTAAAATCTTCATTTGGTAACATGATATTCTCCCATATGCATGGCAGCATCGGAAAAAAGCCCTAAAAGGGCTTTTTTTCGATGCAATATATGCCGAAGGATAATTGATCCTTAGTTGGTTGCAGCTTTGATCATATTCACTGCTTCTTCCACCGTTGTAATTTTTTCAGCTTCCTCTGCGGGAACCTCTATATCAAATTCCTCTTCGATTCCCATAATAATCTGAAAAACATCCAAAGAATCAGCTCCCAGATCGTCAAGGAATGTTGTGTCCATCGTAATTTCATCGGGATCAACGTTTAATACATCCGCAATAATTTTCTTTAATTTTTCAAATTCCATAATGATAATCCTTTCTAGTTCTCTTCCATAGTAATTTTTTCTTTTATTTTTTGATTAATATTCTGTTCTGAAAAAGTAATACATTGCAGAATAGAATTCTTGATTTCAACAGCCTTGGAGCTGCCGTGAGTCTTAACCACCAGACCCTTAAGTCCTAATAACGGTGCTCCGCCATACTGCTCTAAGTCAAACGCCTTAAGTGTCTCCTTCAGGGCAGGCTTCACAAGAAGCGCACCGATTTTACTGCGCAGGGAGGTCATCATTCCTTCCTTTACCTTATGGATTAAAGATCTGCCGACACCCTCGTACATTTTAAGGATAACATTGCCGACAAATGCCTCGCAGACAATAACATCGGCCGCGCCTGCCGGAATGTCTCTTGCTTCCACACTTCCGATAAAATGAATATCCGGACAATTCTTCAAAAGAGGATAGGTTTCCTTTACAAGTGCATTGCCCTTTTCTTCCTCTGCACCGATATTGACAATGCCAACACGGGGATTCGAAATCCCCATAACACTTTCCATATATACGGATCCCATCTTTGCAAACTGTACAAGATGAGAGGGTCTTGCATCGACATTCGCACCACAGTCAATCAGCAGTGCGCATCCCTTCTCAGTCGGAATCAACGGAGCAAGCGGAGGACGCTCCACACCTTTGATTCTTCCGACAATTACCTGTCCTCCAACCAGGGTAGCACCGGTGCTTCCTGCGGACACAAATGCATCACAGGTACCGTCCTTCACTAAATTCAACGCCTTAACAATGGAAGAATCCTTCTTGCGGCGGATTGCCATAACCGGAGGCTCTGCGGTTTCAATGACCTCCGTTGCATTCACTACCTCGATCCGGTCTGCCAGGTAGGTATATTTCTCAAGTTCCCTGCGGACAAGCTCTTCCTGTCCGGTCAGATACACCTTGACATGATCGTTTGCATGAACTGCATCGACAACGCCCTTTACGATTTCTACAGGGGCATTGTCACCGCCCATAGCGTCTACTGCAACATTGATAAAATCCGCCATTTGGAAACCTCCGTCCATATCTTACTTAAATATACTAGACCGTTTCGTAAAAATCAACCCTACATTATGATTTCGCCTATACTGAATCCTTACTTCACTACAATATTGATAATACGTCCCGGCACATAAATTTCTTTCACAATGGTTCCTGTCAACTTGTCAGCCACAACTTCCTTACCCTTTGCAATTGCGGTATCCTTATCGACATCTGCAGGAAGCATTACGGTTGCCTTCACCTTACCATTAATCTGGATACCAATTTCCACAGTGTCTTCCTTTACTGCAGCTTCGTCATACTCCGGCCACTTTTCAAAGGCAATCGTCCCTGTATGACCAAGCATCTCCCAGAGTTCCTCACCGGTATGAGGGCAGATACAGGAGAACATCTTAATGAAGCCTTCGGCATATTCACGGGGGCATTTGCCCTTCGTTACCGCATTCATAAAAATCATCATCTGTGCAATGGCAGTATTAAAGCCTAAGGTTTCAAAGTCGGAAGTAACCTTCTTAACCGTCTGATGATATACCTTCTTTAAGGATTCATCATTTTCTTCGGTAATATTCTCAGGCTCGGTAAAATATTTGAATACTCTTCCGATAAATCTTCTTGCTCCTTCTACACCCTGCTGGCTCCACGGCTTGGATACCTCTAAGGGGCCCATGAACATTTCATAAAGGCGAAGGGTATCTGCGCCGAAATCACGGACAATATCACTCGGATTCACTACATATTCCGGAAAACGCTTCCCCATCTTGATTCCGTTCTCACCTAAAATCATTCCCTGATGAACGAGCTTCTTAAACGGCTCCTTGACAGGAGAAAGACCCTTGTCATAAAGGAAACGGTTCCAGATTCTCGAATACATCAGATGTCCGACTGCATGCTCCGGTCCGCCGACATAAAGGTCAACCGGCATCCAGTGCTTTAACAGCTCCTGATTAGCGAATTCCTTATCATTATCCGGATCAATATAACGGAAATAATACCAGGAAGATCCTGCTGATCCGGGCATGGTAGAGGTTTCTCTCTTCCCCTTAATTCCGTTATGGTCATACTGCTTCCACTCGGTTGCATTCTCAAGCGGAGCCTGTCCGTTACGTCCCTTGTAATCTTCCAGTTCCGGAAGAACTAACGGAAGTTCATCATCGTCCAGTACATGAATCTGCCCGTCTTCGGTATAAACCACCGGTACGGGCTCGCCCCAGTAACGCTGACGTGCAAAGATCCATTCACGGAAGTGATAATTCACTGTTTTCTTAGCTACACCCATAGAAACGAGCTTATTGGTAATGGCTTCCTTTGCTTCTTCTACCGTAAGTCCGGTAAATTCTTCGGAATTGATCAGCCTGCAGCCCTTGCCGAGGTAATCCTGCTTTTCAAAGGCATGCTCGGAAACATCTGCACCATCAATAACCTGGATACGGGGAATGTTGTGTGCGATGGAATATTCAAAGTCTCTCTGATCATGGGAAGGAACGGCCATAACAGCACCGGTTCCATAATTTGCCAGTACGAAGTCACCGATGTAAAGCGGAACTTCCTTGCCGTTTACCGGATTGATACAGGTAACACCCTTTAATTCGCATCCGGACTTTGTTTTATTTAATTCGGTACGGTCCATATCGTTCTTCTTGATCGTTTCATCGATATAGGCCTGTACTTCTTCTTTATTCTGGATTCTCGGCATTAAATCCTTCACGATCTGTCCGTCCGGAGCCAGTACCATAAAGGTAATGCCATAAATCGTTTCAATACAGGTCGTGTAAATGGAAAACTCTCCACCACCTACGATCTGGAATTTCACCTCAACACCTTCGGAACGTCCGATCCAGTGTCTCTGAATATCCTTCGTGGATTCCGGCCAGTCAATTTCATTTAAGCCCTCCAGAAGCTTGTCTGCGAAAGCCACCTGATCAATAACCCACTGCTTCATATTCTTACGGATAACAGGATAGCCGCCACGCTCGGACTTTCCATCAATGACCTCATCATTGGAAAGAACAGTTCCCAGTTCCTCGCACCAGTTTACCGGCATATCAACCAGCTTTGCATAGCCGTCCAGGTATAACTGCTTGAAAATCCACTGGGTCCATTTATAAAACTTCGGATCGGAGGTTGCAATCATCTTGGACCAGTCATAGTTAAAGCCAAGCTCCTTCAACTGATTGGTAAAGGTCTCGATATTCTTCTCGGTGAAACCTGCCGGATGATGACCGGTCGTCACGGCATACTGCTCTGCCGGAAGACCAAAAGAATCATATCCCATGGGATGAAGCACGTTGTAGCCCTGCATTCTCTTCATTCTGGACATGATATCGGTTGCTGTATAGCCCTCGGGATGTCCGGCATGCAGACCGACACCGGAAGGATACGGGAACATATCTAAAGCATAATACTTGGGTTTTGAAAAATCCCAGACATCTGTCTTGAATGTCTGATGCTCCTCCCAGTATTTCTGCCATTTACTTTCAATTTCTCTGTGATTATAAGGGATTGCCATAGCGATTACCCAGCCTTTCTTTCCATGAACTCTTTCCTTGAACTAAGCCTGATACCCATGAAACTCCAGGGAACCGGAAATCCATTAGTAAAAAGCCAATCTAAATTGTACCTATTCTACAGGAAAATGTCAAGAAAAGGGGGATACCTTTTCGATATCCCCCTGAAAAAACCTTCATCCGTAACGGTTCATGAAATCGTTCCCTTTCTTTGTATTCCTTCGCAGGTACCTCAGGCCTCTTCGTTCCCCTCAGTAACCTTGGCTGCCCGCGCTGCCACTTCCTTCTCCTGTACATCGGAAGGACACTGCTCATAGCGTGAAAACTGATACTCAAATTCACCCCTGCCGCCGGTCATGGAACGAAGATCGGTACAATATCCAAACAGCTCCATCATAGGGACATCGGCTTCAATGACCTGCCTGCCCTGTGCGGAAGGATTCATGCCGAGCACTCTTCCCCTTCTCTTATTGAGATCACCCATAATATCACCGGTATAGCTGTCCGGAACGGTAACCTTCAGGGAAACAATCGGCTCAAGCAATACCGGATGTGCTTCCATGAAGCCCTTCTTGAAGGCCTGGATCGTTGCCATCTTGAATGCCATTTCAGAAGAATCTACCGGATGATACGAGCCATCATAAAGAACTGCTTTCACACCAACAACCGGATAAGCTGCCAGAGGCCCCTTCAGTACAGATTCCTGGATTCCCTTCTCAACCGCCGGGAAATAGTTCTTCGGAACGGCACCTCCTACAACCACCTGCTCAAATTCATATGGTTCTTCCAGATTACCGGAAGGGCTAAAGCGCATCTTGACATGACCATACTGTCCATGTCCACCGGACTGTTTCTTATACTTATATTCCACATCACTGTTCTTCCTGATGGTTTCGCGGAACGCAACCTTAGGCCTGCTTAATTCAATTTCTACCTTGTAATCATTTAAAAGCTTGCTTGCAATGACTTCAAGATGCAGATCCCCCATGCCGTAAAGCAGCATCTGCTTATTTTCCGCATCATTGACATATTTCATCGTCAGATCTTCGTGGGAAATCTTCTGCAGCGCCTGTGATAATTTATCCACATCTGCCTTGTTCTTCGGCTTATATCTCATATAAGTATAAGGAACCGGCATCTCCCATTTACCATATTTAATCGTGGTTGCCTTCGTGGAAAGGCTGTTTCCGGTACGCGCTGCGGTCAGTTTTGCAAGCGCTCCGATATCTCCGGCATGTAATTCCTTTACTTCGATTGGTTTATTGCCCTGTAAAACATAAAGCTTGCCAACCTTCTCTTCAATATCGCGGTCCACATTGTAGATCATGTCATCTGACTTCAGCACACCGGAGTTTACCTTAATGAGGGAATATTTACCGATAAACGGATCTACGATTGTTTTCCATATGTATGCAGATTTCGCCTTGGAGAAGTCATAGTCTGCATGATAGATATCGTTCGTCTTCATATTAATTCCGGCAACGACACGGTTCTCCGGACTCGGAAAATACTTAATGATGTCATCGAGCAGGGTATAAACGCCCTGACATAAAACATTGGATCCCATGGTCATCGGAACGATACTGCCGTCACAGACATTCGTCCGTAATGCGGCACGGATCTCTGCTTCCGAGAAGATCTCGCCGCCAAAATAACGCTCCATCATCTCTTCGCTGGTCTCAGCAACTGCCTCCATCAGTGTATCCCGGCAGATCTGTAAATTCGCCTTATTATATTCCGGAACCTCACATTCCACAACATCCTTGCCCTGCCAGCGGTTACCGGTCTCGGTAATGACATTGACATATCCAACAAACTTCTCGTTCTCACGGATCGGCAGATGGAACGGTGCCATCTTCTTGCCAAACATCGCGGTCATATCCTCTACCACCTGCCGGAAAGAAGCCTGATCCACATCCATGTTGCTGACATAAATCATACGGGGCAGCTTATACTTTTCACACAGCTCCCATGCCTTCTGGGTTCCGACCTCCACACCGGACTTGCCATTCACTACGATAATGACTGCACCTGCTGCACTGATTGCCTCCTCTACTTCTCCTACAAAATCGAAAAATCCCGGTGTATCAAGAATATTGATCTTGTATCCTTCCCACTCAATGGGAACCACTGACGTATTTATAGAAATCTTACGCTTGATTTCTTCTTTATCAAAATCACTTACGGTATTACCGTCATCGACCTTCCCCATCCGGGAGGTAATTCCGGACAAATATGCCATTGCTTCTGCCAAAGACGTTTTACCGCTTCCCCCATGTCCAACCAGAGCAACATTACGAATCTTATCTGTTGTGTAAATATTCATGCATTTCCCTCCATTCTTTCAAATACCATGTGTCTATTTTACTAAATATTCTGATAATATACAAGCGTTTTTGGTGAATTTTCCTACACATTTATTACAGTCAGTTTATTTTTATATTGACATCTATAGTAATCGGAATTAAAATTAGTACGTTGAAGCGTCATAGTCTAAAGCGTCGAAGTGCTAAAGAATTGATATTTTCAAAAATAATATAATCCATATTATACAGGAAGAAAGGAAGTTATACCATGATTGTTGTTATGAAACCCAATGCCTCCGACCAAAGCATCGGAGCTGTTACCAGATTTATTGAAGAAAACGGATTGCATGTCCACATTTCCAAAGGTGATCAGGTCACGATTATTGGTGTCATCGGTGATAAAACCCGACTTTCCACCGATAACCTCACCATTTTCGATGGCGTAGACCGGATTCTTCCGGTAACCGAAAGCTATAAACTCAGCAACATTAAATTCCATCCGGACCCCAGCGTTATCAAGGTTGGCAATGCCTACTTCGGTCCCGGTCATCTTACAGTCATCGCCGGTCCCTGTGCCGTCGAAAGTAATGACCAGCTTATGAAAATTGCTGTTGCTGTCAGAAAATCCGGAGCGAATGTTCTTCGCGGCGGAGCATACAAGCCGCGCACCTCACCCTACTCTTTCCAGGGACTTGAAGAGGATGGCCTTAAATACATGCAGGAGGCAGGACAGGCAACCGGCCTTGCTACTGTATGTGAGGTCGTAAGCCGGGAAGCGATTGAGGCAGCGGTTAAATATGTAGACATGATCCAGATTGGTGCCCGTAACATGCAGAACTTCATTCTGTTAAAGGAAGCCGGGCAGTCCGGTCTTCCGGTTTTATTAAAAAGAGGCTTATGTGCCACCATCGATGAATGGCTGAACGCTGCCGAATACATTATGGATGCAGGCAACCCGAATGTGGTTTTATGTGAACGTGGTATCCGTACTTTCGAAACCGCTACCCGGAATACGCTTGACTTAAGTGCCATCCCTGTATTAAGATCCAAGACACACCTTCCGGTCATTGTGGATCCTTCCCATGCAACCGGAGCCTACGCTTACGTTCCCCCTATGGCAAAGGCTGCTGTGGCAAGCGGTGCAGACGGACTGATCATTGAAGTGCATAACGATCCTGCCCATGCTCTCTCCGATGGTCCCCAGTCTCTGACCTTTGAACGTTTCGATACCTTAATGAAGGAATTAAAGCCTTTTGCTTCTCTTATGAACAGGAGTATGACATGATTACCAAAACAGCTTTTCAGACCTTTGGTTTTATCGGGCTCGGACTGATTGGAGGTTCCATTGCCCGTGCCATCCGCGAAAAGCTTCCATTAAGCAGAATTCTGGTTTTTGATGCAGATCAGAATACCATGGAGCTTGCCTTAACAAGCGGTGTTGCATCCGAAACAACAGATTCCGTTAATGAAGCCTTTGCGAAATGCGACTGCGTCTTCTTATGCGCACCGGTTTCCGATAATGCCCGTAATTTAGCCTTATTAAAGGAATACACTTCCGACACCTGTCTGATTACTGATGTTGGCAGTGTCAAAACCCACATTCATAAACAGGTTGAGGAATTACAGTTAAGAAACCGTTTCATCGGAGGCCATCCTATGGCAGGAAGCGAGCGTGTCGGATTTATCAATTCCAAGTCCCTGCTTTTGCAAAATGCCTACTACATCCTGACTCCCTGCAGCGGTGTTCCGGAAGAAACCGTATCCGCCTTCCGCAGCCTCATCGAATCCATTGGTTCCGTACCCCTTCTTATGGATTACCGGAAGCACGATTTCATCACCGGTGCGGTAAGCCACCTTCCGCATGTGATCTCCGCTTCTCTGGTAAATCTCATTAAGAAAGAGGATACCCCGGATGAACTGATGAAAACCATCGCTGCCGGAGGCTTTAAGGATATCACCCGGATCTCCTCCTCTTCCCCTGTCATGTGGCAGCAGATCTGTCTGACGAACAGGGAGAATATTTTGGTCTTGCTGGATCATTACATTACGGCTCTGCAAAATATCAGAAAGCTGATTGACGATTCTACGGAGCAGGAAATCTTCGACTTTTTTAAGGAAGCGCGTGATTACCGGGATTCCTTCGTCAATACTTCAAGCGGCCCGATCAAAAAGACCTATGCCATTCATGTGGAAATTGCCGATCAGCCCGGTGCCCTTGCATCCGTTGCCATGCTGCTTGCTGAGAATTCCATCAGTATTAAAAACATCGGCATTACCCATAACCGGGAACGCACCGATGGTGCTCTGCGTATCGAGGTTTATCAGGAGGAAAGTCTGAGACAGGCAGAAGAACTGCTACAGAAAAACGGCTATCTCACCCATCTTCCCTAAAAGCCAAAAGCAGCAAGTGAAGAAAGAAATCCCCTGCACCTACAACGGTACAGGGGACTTTTTATGTCTTCTTAATGTAAATGCCATCCCAATGATCACCATGCCTGTAATTCCACCTGCACAATCAATAAAGACATCCTTTACTGCTGCATATCTGCCGGGTACGAAGTACTGGTGAATTTCATCCAGTGATGCTGACAGCAATAACTGCACTCCGATGAGCAGCCTGCCGCTCCAGACCTTTCCCTTCCACCACATTAAAACCAGACTGTAGGAAAGCAGACCGACACAAAGATATTCGAAAAAATGAGCCAGCTTCCGTACGATCTTTTCAAGCGCAAGCGGAAAGAGATCAACGACAATCTCTGTCGTTGGTGTTCCGTCACTATTCTGGAAAAAGCTCCAGATTTTCAATAACAATTCTGTCACTGCCGAGCTCTTCATAGAGGAATCCTCTGCCACATCAGATGACAGCAGAAAAATCATCATATACAAAAACACCAGCAGGCAGACCGCTGCTACGGTATAAATTCTTTTCTTTCTCATCATTTGGCCTGAGTCAGATTATTGATGGTATCATAAAGCTGGATTCTGGATGCCTCCAACTCCGGCATTCCAATAAAGATTGCTCCATAAGTAAACCCATCCGCAGCCTTCTCAATACGGACGATCTCCAGAAAGGCATGCAGCACTTCCTGTGTCCAGATACGCAGATGAGACTCATAAACGGCTCCGATCTCCAACGGCTTGGAGCATGAAAATCCAACACCGGACTTGGACACATCAAGAATCTCGATCTCTACCTTTTCCTGTGTATCACGATCCAGTCTTTTAATGAATAAGGACGATGTTAATTTAATTCGGTTATTCTTTCTTCGCTCTTCCATAGTGTAACCCCTCCATTAGTATTATCTTACTCATAAATCCTGTTTTTGTAAAGTATCCGTAAAGAAACAGGCATCCCCGAAAGAGAAAAAACGATATTTTTCTCGTACTGCTTCTTCATAAGCGGCAAGAACATGTTCCCGTCCTGCCAGTGCACTCACCAGCATCACCAGTGTTGACTCCGGCAAATGGAAATTGGTAATCAGGCAGTCTAAAACCTTAAACCGGTATCCGGGATAAATAAAAATCTCTGTATTGCCACAGCATTCCTCCAGTCTTCCGTTCTCATCCGCGGCACTCTCAATCGTCCGGCAGCTTGTTGTTCCGACACAGATCACACGCCCACCGTTCTCCTTCGTCTGATTGATAAGCTCTGCGGCTTCCTGCGTCACCTGATAATATTCCGAATGCATATGATGCTCTAACACATCATCCACCTTCACCGGACGGAAGGTTCCCAGGCCCACATGAAGTGTCACATACGCAAGCTTCACGCCCTTCTGCTCAATCTGCTGCAGCAGCTCCTTTGTAAAATGAAGTCCTGCGGTCGGTGCTGCGGCAGATCCGTCAAACTTTGCATACACGGTCTGGTAACGGTTCTTATCCTTTAGCTTATGGGTAATATATGGTGGAAGCGGCATCTCGCCCAAAGAATCCAGAACCTCTTCCCAGATTCCATCATAATAAAACTTCACAAGACGGTTGCCCTCTTCGACTACATCCATGACCTCGGCTTTCAGTCTTCCGTCGCCAAAGACCACCCTGGCACCGGGACGCAGCTTCTTCCCCGGCTTCACAAGGGTTTCCCATACATCACCTTCTCTTCGTTTCAGCAAAAGAATCTCTACCGAAGCGCCGGTGTCTTCTTTCGTTCCCATGAGACGCGCCGGCAGTACTTTCGTATTGTTCAAAACAAGGCAGTCTCCCGGTTTCAGATAATCAATAATATTCCGGAAAATTTCATGCTTCCATTCCCCTGTTTTCTTATCAACAATCAGCAATCGTGATGAGGAACGATCCTCCAGTGGATCCTGTGCAATCAGCTCCTGTGGTAATTCAAAATTAAAATCCGATGTCTTCATTAGATGGCTGCTCCCTTTAAGAATGCCACATAACCACGCTTTGTCTCATATACATCGGCCTTGCTCACAGCTTCCCAGGGCGCATGCATATTTAATACGGCTACGCCGCTGTCGATAACGTTCATGCCATATAAAGCAAGAATGTATGCAATCGTACCGCCGCCGCCAAGATCTACGCGGCCAAGCTCTGCTGTCTGGAAATGAATATTTTCCTTTTCAAAAATGTTGCGGATATGTGCCAGATATTCTGCATTGGCATCGTTGGAGCCGGACTTTCCTCTGGCTCCGGTGAATTTATTGAAGACCATACCTCCACCAAGATAAGCTACATTTTTCTTATCAAAGCTGGCTGCATAGGTCGGATCAAACGCACTGCTGACATCCGAAGAAAGCATACAGGAGGATGCCAGGCATCTGCGTACATTAAGCTCTGAATACTCTCCCATGAGATTGAGCACTTCAGCTACCATATTTTCAAAGAAATGGGACTGCATACCGGTTGCTCCGACGCTTCCGATTTCTTCCTTATCCACTAACAGGCAGCAGGCCGTTCTTTCCACACTCTTCATTTCGAGCATGGCCTTTAAGGAGGTAAATGCACAGACTCTGTCATCCTGTCCGTAGCTTAAAATCATACTGCGGTCAAAGCCGGCTTCTCTTGCCTTTCCGGCTGGAACCACCTCAAGCTCTGCGGAAATGAAATCCTCCTCATCCATGTCATAGTTCTCTTTGAGGATATTGAGAATGCCCTTCTTTACGGCATCCTTGCCTGCGGATTCGCCCTTCTTTTCCTTTTCTTCCTCAGAGAACGTAAGCGGCTTATTTCCAACGATAATATCCAGTGCTTCTCCTTCGATCACCTTGGCTGCCTTCTTTTCCAGCTGTTCCTGTGCCAGATGAATGAGAAGATCGGAAACAAAGAATACCGGATCATCTTCATTTTCACCGATGTTCAGTTCAATTGTTGTTCCATCCTTCTTCACAACCACACCATGAATTGCAAGTGGAATCGTTACCCACTGATACTTCTTTACGCCACCATAATAATGGGTGTCAAGATAAGCAAAACCACCGTCCTCATATAACGGATTCTGTTTGATATCCAGACGTGGGGAATCGATGTGTGCACCGAGAATGTTCATTCCCTCTTCCATCTTCTTCTCACCGATATGGAATAATGCAACAGACTTGTTCATCCATACGGAATAAACCTTGTCACCTTTTTTGAGCCTGCCGCCTTTTTTGATGATATCCTGTAATTCCTTATATCCGGCTTCTTCTGCCATATTTACAATATAGTCCACGCACTCCCTTTCCGTTTTGCATTCGGAAAGGAATCCGCGGTATGCTTCATTCAATGCTTCCAGTTCTTTTAACTGCTTTGTACTATAGGTTTCCCAGACATTTTTCTGTTCCATGTTCTGCCTCCGTTTTCTATATAGTATTACCAGATTATTACCAGTATATCACACTTATGCTCTCAGATCGATATCCAGATCATTCTTCAGCGTTCTACAGATCTTCTCAACGAACTTCTGAATTGCTTCTGCATCAAAGGCTTCTTCCTTCGGTGCAAAAGTGATGGTATAAGCCATGCTCTTCTTTCCTTCCGGAATCTGTCCGCCTTCGTATACATCGAACAGCCTGATCTCCTTGATGTATTTGTTCGCTCTGCGGATGCATTCCTCTACCTGCCCGTAGGTAATGTCCTTATTCATAACAAGCGCAAGGTCACGCTTTTCTTCAGAGAAGCGGTTCAGAGACTCGAATACTCTCTTCTTACCATACCACGCTGACAGCTTCTCCAGATCCATTTCCAGAACAAAGGCACTGGTACGCATATTCAGTTCATCCTGAATGTCATAAGCAAGCTTTCCGAAGTAACCGATCACTTCACCTTCGCACAGCACATCTACCGCCTGATAAGGATGCAGGAACGGCTTCTCTGTGGGAGTATAGGTAAAGGTTACATCCAGACTTTCTGCTATCGTGTTTGCAATGCTCTTCATGGTATAAAAGCTCTCCTGAAAGCCGAAAATACCAATGCACAGGGTATCCTTTTCCTCCGGATACTCAGTTAACGGCAGGGACTTTGGAAGGAACTTCTTTGCTACTTCAAACAGTCTGCCGGAGAGAATGCCATTCTTCTCATTTCTGGCAATTGCATTTACCATGGAAGGAGCAAGTGTTGTCCGCATCAGGGACAGATCCTGGTTAATCGGATTTAACAGCCTGATCGCATTGCGCTCCTGCGCATCCTCAGGAAACTTCATCAGATCCAGGTCTGCCGGGGAGAAGAAGGAATAATGCATACATTCATTGATACCGATGGCACATAAGGTTCTCTTTAAGGCAAGTTCACCCTTCTGCTTCTTATTTAAGCCTCCCATGGTGACCTGTGCAGTCGGAAGGAAGGTCGGCACGATATGATCATATCCGTACATGCGGATCACTTCCTCTGCCACATCCGGATAACGCTCCACATCGTTCTCACCATTCGGAAGCATGTCTTCACGGTAAGCCGGTACATGGATCGTCAACTGATCACCTTCTACCGTAGGTGCAAAGTCAAGATTCTTCATAATACGGACAATGTCTTCTTCCGGTACAGTAATACCAAGTACGCCGTTTACTTTGGAAATGCTGACCTTCATTTCGGTCGGCTCAATAGAATTACCGGTATTAATATCTACATGTGTGGAGGAAACCTTACCACACTGTAATTCTTCGATCAGATGTAATGCTCTCTTCATGCCAAGAACAGTAGAATACTCGTCCACACCCTTTTCGTAACGTGCACTGGCATCGGTACTCTTTCCAAGACTTCTTGCAGTCTTTCTGACACTGTCTCTTGCAAACTTCGCAGACTCAAAGATCACGCTCTCTGTGGTATCACGGATTTCGGAATTCAATCCGCCCATGACACCTGCAAGGGCAACCGGCTTAACACCGTCGCAGATGACCAGATTGTCTGTGTTCATTTCATATTCCTGTTCATCCAGGGTGATGATCTTCTCTGCATCCTTTGCTCTTCTAACGCAGATCTCATTTCCCTCCAGGTAAGAGCCGTCAAATGCATGCATCGGCTGTCCGATTTCCTTTAATACATAGTTCGTGATATCAACGACGTTGGAAATGGAGGCCATGCCAACCAGGGCAAGACGTCTCTTCATCCACAGCGGAGACCCTCCGATCTTTACATCATATACATAATGGGCGCTGTAACGGGGGCACAGATCCTGTGCTTCTACCGTTACCTTAAAGCCTTCCTTCTTTACTTCGGTTTCGGTATAATCGGTTGCCGGCATCTTAAGCGGCTTGCCAAGCATTGCAGCCACTTCTCTTGCCATACCGAGAATACTCTGGCAGTCCGGACGGTTTGCGGTAAGCGCAATATCAAAAATCCAGTCATCCAGTCCGGTGATTTTCTTTACATCATCGCCCGGATTTACGTCTTCGGGAAGCACCAGTAATCCATTGTATTCCGCTCCCGGATACAGATCCTCGGTAAGTCCCAGCTCGACACCGGAGCAAAGCATTCCGTTCGATTCATAGCCACGGAGCTTGCCATTCTTAATGGTCATCACACCCTCTACCGTCTTATGATCCTTTGCGGTTGCATAAACGGTTGCGCCGGGAAGGGCTAACGGGAACTTTCCACCTGTACAGACATTGTCTGCACCACAGCATACCTGCATCGTGCCATGTGCGCCTGCATTGACCTGACACACATGAAGGTGGGTATCCGGAATCGGTTCACAGGATTCAATAAGACCAACAACAATATTGCTGACATCCCTGCCCAGTTCGTACTTTTCTTCTACTTCAAAACCGGCATCAAACAGCTTCTTCTCTAATTCGTCCGGCGTTACATCCACATCTACATATTCTTTTAACCAGCTTAATGGTAATATCATAATCTGTTTCCTCCTGACTATTTCTCATTGATCTGCTCTAATACACGTAAATCGGAATTGAACAGCAGCTTAATGTTGTTAATACCGTATTTGAGCATGGCAATACGCTCCAGTCCCATACCAAAGGCAAAGCCGCTGTACTGCTCAGAATCAATGCCGCAGTTTTCCAGCACACGCTTATTAACGACACCGGCACCTAAAATTTCAATCCAGCCGGTTCCCTTACAAAGGCTGCACCCCTTGCCGCCGCATTCAAAACAGCTTACATCCACTTCTACAGACGGCTCTGTGAACGGGAAATAGGAGGGACGAAGTCTCGTGGTTACGCCCTCACCGAAGACCTTCTGTACAAATACATCAAGCATACCCTTTAAGTCTCCGAGGGTAATTCCCTTATCTACAACAAGTCCCTCCATCTGGGAGAACATCGGAGAATGGGTGGCATCATCATCGGAACGGAATACCTTGCCGGGTGATAAAATCTTAATCGGCGGCTGCTTCTTCTCCATAACATGAATCTGTCCTGCGGAGGTCTGGGTACGGAGCAGAAATTCCGGGGAAAGATAGAAAGTATCCTGCATATCTCTTGCGGGATGATCCTGTGGGGTATTCAATGCTGTAAAGTTATAATAATCGGTTTCGATTTCGCTTCCTTCATAAATTTCAAAGCCCATTCCGGCGAAAATATCAATCAGCTGATTCCTCACAAGGGTAACCGGATGAAGATTTCCGATTTTCACAGGTTCAGCCGGGATCGTAAGGTCGATCTTTTCTCTTTCATATTTATGCTGAAGCTCTAATTTCTTCATCTTCTCTTCCATGTCGGCAAATTTATCAAAAGCCCATGTTTTTAATTCATTAACAGATTTACCGTAACCGGCACGTTCTTCCGGAGCAAGCTTACCCATGTCCTTCATGAGTTCACTGATCTTACTCTTCTTGCCCTCCAGATAAACATTCTTGAATTCATACAATTCCTTGGAGTTCTTTAATTCCTTCAGTTCCCCTTCAATCTTCTCTTTCAGGGATGAAAGCTTGTCTGACAATACCTGATCCTGCATACGTTTTACCTCTCTTTTCCTTTCATTTTTTGTCCCGCTCTACATCTACCTGCTGCACTAACCTCGCCCTTCGTCTTCGACTCGACCTCACTAAGTGCACAGGTACCGTTCGCACTAAATTCGAACTTCGCCTTCGGCTCGTTCTCATTAAGTGCTCTACATGAAAAGTCCCTTGTATTCCTAAGAATACAAGGGACGAAATGATCCGCGGTACCACCCATGTTCCTGCCCATATTGTATGAACAGACACCTCTGAGCACTTAACGCGTGCAACGTTCTGATCTACTACAAGACTGATTCAATCAGAAAGCTCCGGTGGGAATTTCACTTCATGTCAGAACCTGAGGATGCTCGCAGCCGATGGCAACCTCTCTCTGCAGGTAAACATGTCATTACTATACACCTTCACAGCATTTCGATATTTATTAATAACAAACACTCTACATAATCTTTATTCTAGTCAATCTCCAATTCCTTGTCAACAAGTATTTTGTTGATATAAGCCCCGACAAGAACCAGATTCATGCACACATACAGCCAGATCAGTAAAATCACGATCGTGGTAAGACTTCCATACATACTAAAGCCATTAAAGTATGTCACGTAAATTGAAAATCCGAAGGTTACCACCGTCCAGCCAAGAGATGCCAGTACTGCCCCCGGAAACTGCTGGCGCAGCCTGCCACGCGGTCTTGGCAGATATGCATAGAGACAGGCAAGAACCAGCGTGATAATCAGGAAGAAAAAGAGATGTCTTCCACTGTTAAACGCTGTCATAAAGCTTGCGATACCATGAATTCTGCGGTCTAACAGATTTACAATAGCCTCTCCGAACACCATAATAAGCAGTGTCAGAATAATTACTAACAGAATCAGTACCATATAAAAGCTGGTCACAATACGGAGAATGAAATAATTCCGCTTTTCTTCCACTCCATTGATAACATTCAGCCCACGCAGCAGTGCGAGGAGTCCCTTGCCTGCCGACCACAGGATCGCTACAATAGATAAGGAAATGAGCCCCACCGACTGCCGATACACATCATTAATAATAGAAATAGCCAGCGGCTCCACCGAAGACGGTACGATTTCAATCACTACCCTCATGAAGTCCGCCCTTGTAAGAGGTACAAACGGAATGATCGCACACAGCAGCATCAAAGACGGAATCAGAGAAATAAACAGGAAAAAGGCAGAGCTTGCCGCATAAGCTGTCACGTTCTTCTTTGACAGCTCCATACACAACAATATGATTCGAATGATCCTTTTCTTCAGCATAAGCAGTCCTGTTCTCCTGATTTCCAAATAAAGCTTCCTATCCATCTGCTTTTTCCATATGTCCGCAATTTTACCATAATCAGTATTTTTTCGCAAGCTGACAATTCCAGTAGAACATAGCAAGAATCTCCTCATACGTCTTACCGGACTGCGCCATGGCCTTTGCTGCATTCTGCGACATGCCGACACCATGACCGAATCCACCACCATAAAGTGTAAATCCTGTGATACCCTTTTTCCCCTTTTGCAGATCCATCACAAAATAAGCGCTTGGTAAAATAGTAGAAAGTGTATATGCCGAGTCATCCTGCCGGATTACCTCTCCTTCCTGATTCAAAACATAACGGATCTCATATTCTCCCTCCACCTGAAGCTCTCCCTGATCGGTACTGATCACCAGTGTCCGTGCACTTCCTCCTGCTGCACGCCTTATAATTTCCATGTCCTTTACTTTCTTAAAATCGGCAAAAGAAATCCCCCGTTCCTGCAGTTTCTTTTTTAAAAGATTAATGTCTAAGTCATTCACGGTATAGCTCCAGCGATACCAGGGTTCCTCTTTCTCGTAATCCTCTTCATGAATGGTAGTGAGATATTCACGAAGCGCTTCTTCCTGTGTAAGATCACTCAGCTTATTATCTATATCTTCATTATTCTTTTGTTCTAAGTTCTTCTGTGAATTATCCTGCTGATTTGCAACTGGCTGTTCACTCTTCTTCTGCAATTCATCTGTCTGTGTCGTATCTGTCTGCTCATTGCTCTCCTGTGATTCATTGTTTTCATCCTGTGCAATATGTACACTCCTTAAATAAGGAGCTGCACCCTCTCCTTCTTCTTTCCAGATGCGGTCATCTGTCCCATAACCGCAGGACGTGGAATAATAATACGCAGTGATCGGCTTTCCATCCTGCAGCAGCAGCTCCCCTTCGGTCTGCCGTACCGCATCGGTTGAACTCTTCTTTTCCATAATATTGTTATAAACCTGATAATTCACGCTGTCGTCCACATGCGCGCCCAGTGCCGGCAGTCCGGCATGCTCCAGATAGCCATAGGAGTAGGTTCTCGCACACACAGCCTGGGCTTTCAGGCTTTCTGACGGATAAGTGGATGGCATCTCACTTGGCACAACGGCATACAGATATTCCTCCAGCAGCAGCTCATTAATCAGTAAAAGCCCCTCCTCCGTCTTATGAATCTCAAAATTCCCACGGTAAGAAGGTATACCCTGATTCCGATGCACCGACAGAAGATCCGTCCTTCCGGAGTTGGTCGGATTCACAACCTTTAGCATCCCTTCTTTCAGATAATCTGTATCCTGTGTCAGGACAAGCTTTTTTCCTGCCGGAAGCGGTTCTTCCTTTCTTTCACCATTTTCAAGATAAGACAGCATGAGCTCCTCCGAAGCCTGCAAAACAACCTCCTTATGATACAATCCCCGGTAATCACTCCGCTGAATAGCCACACGGATATACTCCATTCGTTCCTTCGGAAGAATTAAGAAGGCACAGATCTTTCCATCCTTTATAAGATAATCCGTAAAAGCATAACCGATGGGAATGTCATTGGTATTGCTGCTATGCACCTCTTCCTTCTGATAATACCCTTCGCATACTTCTCCAAAGGGAATTTCTCCCTGCTCCTCCAAAGTAACTGCATGTTCCGTCACCTGTAGTGTCTTTCCGCTGATGATTTCTCCATCCTCTTCATAAGAAATAAGCTCCCCTCCCCTAAGACCAAGTGTCACGATCTGCTCGGATCCCTGCTTCTGCGTACAGGGATGGTACAGCTCACAGCCCCGGTAAAAAAAGCGAATACCGCTCTCATCGGCTTCTTCCAGATAAGCTTCGGAAAACATGACCGGATCGGTCAGCTTTTCCCGGATGGCCAGCAATGTGTTTTCCATACGGTAGGCATCGACATTTATGTAATTTAACCGGGCAAACTCATCGGAAATGTAGGAATATACCGTACCATCCACAGCAAGAAGCTGTCCTTCTGCAAGCTCCGGTTTATATACCCAATCCTTTCCTCCAATAATCCCGATCGTTTCCCTGCAGATTTTCTGATCCAGCTGATGACAGGTAAGGAACTGGTCGAATGCCTCATACCAGTCTTCTTCTTTCATATACTGCCCTATTTCCTGACATACCTCCTCCGGATCGGTTTTCAAAAGCTCTGCACTCTTGTCTGTTAAGATCTGCATCTCTCCTGTAAAAACCATTTCTCCGACATATTCCGGTTCCGACCGGTCCTTATAAAAAAACAGTAAAAAGGTAAGCAACGCCGCCAGTACTAAGATGGCAATCAGCTTCCAGCGGATCTGCATATGACGATTCATTCTTCTCTCTCCTTAAAATACAATAAAGAGTCCGCCTGAGACTTCTTTGCATGCGGGCGGAGCTTTTGACTTTATAGCAAGAAAAAGCAGCGCATCCGCGCTGCTTTTTCTTTGGAATAACCCCCAAAATGCTGTTTCCTGCCTTTTGACTCCTAGCAAGGCTAGGTGGGTGACCGCAGCCTTACTTTTGCCTTCCCTTCCAATCCTTATTGCTAAGTGAGGGCTTGACAGCCATAAGGTAATATAGGAATCCCGTTTAAAGTATCTGTAGGTTCAAAAATAACAAGAAACAAAAACACATTTCGGGTTGTTTTTATTATATCCAAATCCCTGATAAAATACAACCTATTTTAATAGTTTTTGTATCTGAATCATGCCCCATCCCTGCTTGTTCCATGGTTCTCCCAGATCTCTTGCGGTATGCAGTAATTTTGTTTTCGCTTCTTCATTTGAGATCTCCGGATTTTTCTGTAAAAGCAGGGCAAGACCTCCGGAGACCACCGGTGTTGCCATCGAAGTACCGCTCCGTGCAATATAGGGATTTTTCTTATAATTGGAATTGCACGAAATAATTTTCGTCCCCGGCGCAACTACATCCGGCTTTTTCATGGCATAGATGCTGGGTCCTCTTCCGGAATGATCCTCACACAGATTTTTTGCCTTGCCAAAATAACCGCCTTCATTGCAGCCCACCGTAATGACATCCTTTAAAGCTCCGAGAAGTGAAATTGTCATAGGCTCCGGTCCGGAATTTCCGGCAGCACACACAATCACGATCCCACTCTTCCAAAGCTCCTCCATGCATCGCAGAAGCTCCTTCATCTTCTCCTCGTTCCTGCACTCTGCAATTCCAACTGAAATATTCACAATCCGGATGTTCCATTCCCTGCTGTTTTGCAGAATCCATTCCATTGCCTTTATCATATGATCAATCCGTCCCTCACCGCGGTTGTTCAATACCTTTCCAATCACCAGGCGGCATCCAGGATGCATTCCGCTGTAAATCCCGCGTGACAGCCTGCCATTTCCGGCAACACAGCCTGCCACATGTGTCCCATGTCCACTATCATCATAAGCACCTGTCTGCTCATTTACAAAATCCCGGAACACCAGAATCTGCTCCCTTAAATCCGGATGTGAACTGACTCCGGTATCCAGTACTGCCACTCCGACCGCCGGATTCCGTCTTCCCACATGCAGCACAGCTGTCTGCAGCTCTTTCGTTAGTCCGATCTGACGCTTTACCCGATACATAATAAAAACTTCCGGCTTTTTCTTTATCATATGCCGGAAGTCTTGTTCGGTTTATTTATATACCATATCCTGTAACTATTCAGAACCCCATTCGTAAAACCGCTGCTAACGCAGCTTTAGTTTTACTCACGCACTGGCTTTTTGCCCTGTCCCTTGTAAAAAAGAAAGACACAGGCAAGCGCTGCAAGTCCAAGAGCCAGAAACCACTTTGGATGAATCAGATCCCCGGTATCCGGGGTATTATCCCTGCTTCCACCACGGATGATAGCTTTACCGTTACTGACCACCCCGGTTCCACCGAAGCTGTCATATTCATAAATGCCATAGGGAGAAAAGTGACTGGTGGTAAAACGGATCTTATTCTCTCCGTTGCTTTCAATTACCTCATAATTGACTGCTTCTAACTGTCCATCGTCATCCAGTGTAACCACATGCATCTGATCTGTTGAAATACCATCCGGAACAGGCAGTTCCACCGTTGCAGTCTGCTTGCCCAGCTTATGAATCGGAACCGTATCCGTCTCATCCATCAAAGAGATTTCATACGCCTGCAGTTTGGAAGGAGTACGTCCTCCATATAATTCACCGTAGGCGTCACCGATTCTTGCTGCGGCATCCTCAGATTCCCGGATATGAAGAATAAAGCCTTCCTCACTTCCCGGAATTGTAATGTCGTGCATCATATCCGATGCTTTGCTTACTCCCTGATTCTGTGCAAGCAGGGTTCCCTGCTCGTCATAAATAGTTCCCTGATATCCATAAATACCATCCTGCAGAATTGTGTTTTCAAAATCAGAAACACCTGTGGGTACAATCACTTTATTTAAGTTTCCGGAGAAAGCATAAGTCCGGTCTTCTTTATTTAATGCACGGGAAGAGTCGGTTCCATAGATCAGCTTCGGAAGCGTCGTTCCTTCCATGGTGACCGTATCGGTTCCACCACTTAAGTCATATGCGGCAATTCCGATTTCTTCTACCGAAGAGGGAATCGTCACATTGGATAAAGCACATCCCTGAAACGCTCCTGCTCCAATTGTTTTCACATTCTTTCCACCATTTACCGTGGTCAGATTGTGACAGCCTTTGAATGCATCCTCCCCAATCGTTTCTACCGTCTCCGGCAGATTCACCGCCGTAATTCCCATATGATCCCGGAATACACCATCACTGACCTGCTTTACACCACCCGGAATATTAATGATACTGTCCGCTCCCAGATATCCGATCAGGATGCCATCTCCCGCAACTACAAACGGATAGGTTGCAGAATGATTGTTCTCTAAAAAAGGAGTCTTTGCAAATGCATAATCATCGATCTTTGTTACAGTTGACGGAATCTGTACAGACTGCAGGCTATCACAATGATAAAACGCACCATAACCGATCTTCGTCACTCCCTCCGGAATTATAATCGCTTCAAGTCCGCTTCTTGCAAAAGCAAAGTCACCGATTTCCGTAATTCCTTCCGGAAATTCATAGGAAGTAAGATCTGCATTCTGGTAATAAGCCTGAGAGGCAATCTTGTCCTGAACTACCGTATATTTCGGGAATCCTTTTCCCTTCTCTGCATTGTCTGCAAGCAGATTTCCGATTGTTTCATCGGAGGTGCTCTGCGAAGAAGCATCGCCCTGTGACTGAACCTCTCCTCCAAGCTGTGATAAGTCAAGTGTTGCATTCTGTACCGGCATGCCCTGCTGTACCTTCGCCTTGCCGTTATCAATAAAAACAAGCGCTCTGCCTGTCACAATACTGGACTGTCCAAGCAATACCTGATTCTCTACCGCTTCAGAGGTAGTTGTCATGGAGGGAGCCGGAGTGGGATCTGCATTGCTTATTGCATCCGTATTGTTCTCCAAACCAGCATCTTCTGGTTGGTTTGCTGTAACTGCTGTCTGCTCCGGACTTACTGTATTTGTTTTGGATGCTGTATCTCCTGCTGTTGTAGGCGTTCCGCCGGCTGCCGGAGCTGTCGTGGCTGCAGAACCGTTCTGTGACTCATTCGTACCGGTAAGGTTCTGCGGCTGTACCGTCTGTGCCTGCTGCACATCTGCATATTCCACCTGTTCTACCGGTGTTTTCTGCATGTTCTGTGCATAATTCCAGGCATAGGAACCCTCTTTCGCACTAAGCTTCACATTGGGACAACCATCAAATGCCGTATCCTGGATATTGGTTACGGATTCCGGAACCTCCACATGCTGTAAGCTCACACAGTCTTCAAATGCCTTGGCTCCGATACTCTGCGTTGGCAGATGAATCGAAACATCCGTCAGATTACTGCAATTCGAGAATGCATAGGACGGAACCTCATAGAGACCGCTCCCTAACTGTACCTTCTTAAGAGAATCATTGCCCCAGAAGGCATACGCCATGATTGTCTTTACATCATTGGTCAGATTTAAGGCTTCCTTCTGCGAAGACGGTAACAGGAAGTACAACGTTTCATGCTCTTTGCCATATAAAATACCATCCTCCATAAATAAATAGGGATTGGAATCGGATACCTTAAAATCCGTCAGTGCCTTATCCCCTGCGAAAACACCACTTCCAAGCTTCTTTACACCGGAGCCGATCGACACATGGGTCAGAGATGTATCATTACTGAAGGCGCCTGCATCAATCTGCTCCACGCCATCCCCGATATTCACCGTCCGCAGATAATCACAGTTTGCAAATGCACCATTCCCAATCTGCTTTACTTTACCGTCAATATTGACTTTCACAATATTGTCATTGTTGGCAAAGGCCTCTTCTCCGATGATCTGTACATCATCCGGAATAGACACGACTTCCGCCGTGCCTGAATACCGGAGCAGCTTATTTCCTTCCATTTGAAAATCAGATGCAGTGCCTGCCGCCTCCGCATCTGATACCGGTACCTGGGTAACTGCTACTGCAGTCAGCAATAGCAGCACCCCGATTGTTTTTGATATCTTTTTATTCATACCATCCACCTTATGCTGTTCTGGTCTTAGGCAGCTTCCGGTCTCTCTTGAAGAACAGGATCAGTGAGAGACTCGCAAGTCCTAATGCAAGGAACCACTTAGGATGAATCGGATCTCCGGTCTTCGGAGTTGCATCAATTGTTCCTGCAGTCAGATTTGCTGTATCCACATAAATCACATAGGGTGAAAAATGTGTTGCAGTAAAGTTCACACAGGGAACGCCATCCACAGTTGTAAATCTGGTATTCAGATCTTCAATGGTTCCTCCCAACGTGGATGCCACTTTATTATTTCCTGCATACTGTGCCAGATCATCCGGCAGCGGTAACGTAATATTCACAGAAATTCCCGAAGTATCCGCAATCTTGGTTCTGCCTGTGGAATCATACAGACTGATGTCCATCGGTAAATACTTCACTCTGCTGATATCTCCGAATTTTGCCTGTAATGCCTGTACAGCCAGATCATTTGCAGTCTGGTCTTCGGTTACCTTAACCACAAAGTTATCGGTAGATCCTGCTACAGTCGCACCCGCAAGATTCGTGTTGGAAATCCCCGGCTTCGTTACTTCTACGGTCGTTCCGCTGTTGCGATTCGAATTGCTTCCAGAGCTTCCGTTCGATGAGGAGCCTCTATTTGAGGAGTTTCCCGAGCCACTGTTGCTGCCCGAGCTTGCAGATGAGCCACTTCCGGTCTTATACGTTGCCGTAATGGCAACATTGGCTGCCGGCATAGTAAAGGTTGTTGAAGTAGCTTCTGCATTTGCAAATCCCACTCCTGCTGTTGATGTTGTCCACTTGTCAAACTGTTTTCCAACACCCATATCATAAGCATTCAGGGCTACAATTGCTCCTGCCGGATAGCTTCCGCTTCCGCTTCCACCGGATACACTTACGGTATACTTCTTCGTGTTATCACCATTGTTATTGTTTCCAGCCGTTGAGGACGGGGAAGCTGATGCACCTGATGAAGAACCACCGCTCGGTGACGCACCTGCGCCCGCAGAGTTCTTATCATATGCTGCAACAATGGTCAGGTCTGTTGTTACTTTAGAGAACACTGTTTTATCCGGATACCATCCTGTAAAAGTATATCCATCTCTCGTTGGAGCTGCCGGCTCTACCGCTGCTTCTCCATCATTGACCTTTTGGACACTGATTGCAGTCATCTTATTATTATCGTAAGCATAGAATGTAACCGTATGTCTGCTCTGATCTCCCGAATTATCCGTATATTTTGCAATAACCGTCAGATCCTTGGAAACATTATGATAATCCGGTGTCCATCCATCAAAGGTGTATCCTTCCCTGACCGGATCTGTCTGAGGCGGAGTCGCACTCTTACCGTCTTCAACATACTGCGGATTGGTAAATCCGGTCTGTGAAATTACCGTTCCATCCCAGTCTAAGAATTCCACCTTATAGATGCTGCCCCCAAACCTCGGCCATACATCCGTATCCTTCGAAATTTTGGTATAATCGGTCCATCCACTGAACATATAGCCTTCATGTTTCGGTGTGTCAGTTGGAGGAACTGCATCTTCTCCGTCACGAACCTTTACCTTGTGGAACAGGATCTTATTTGATGTGTCCGGATAGTTTGGATAATCCCAGAAAAATACCGTATGTTCCAAATATACCTTCCCGTATTCAGGCTTAATGTAATCGTACGCCTTAGCATACCGGTCAGCGGTTGTTCCCTGTACACATTGAAATGATATGGTCTGCTGACCTTCATTATTTTTGAAGGCATCTTTCTCTATGTACGCCTGGTTTCCGGGGATTGTCAGAACACGGATTTTACTGTTCTGGAATGATTTAGCCTCAATATTCTTAACCGTATCAGGCAGAATAACACTATTTAAATCTTCCATATCATAAAATGTCTTTTCAGGAATATCAACAACAGAGGTGCCGGAAAGATCAACCCTTCCAACGTGATCACAATCCATAAATGCTTCTGCCTTGATTTCCGAAACTCCGGACAATTCCTCCGGTCCAACAGAATACGTTCCAACTGTTTCTCCACGTCCTGCCAGACACTCGACTAAAGTCTTTCCATTCGCAGTCGTCTGATATAAGATACCATCCTGATAAGACAGATTATCGCCAAGACAGGTTATGGTATTTAATTTTGTACAGCCACGGAACGGACGCTTTCCAATATCAGTAATATTTCCCCCAAGTGTCACCTGTTCAAGTGCGTCACAATTCTTCTCCGTTGTAACATGACCATTGGCTGGATTGATTTTCTCCACAGCCCCAAATGCATAATCTCCGATTTTGCCAGCCTTGATGATCGAAACATTCTTAAGGGCATTGCAGCCGGTAAATGTAAACGGTTCAATTTCATCTACACCATTTAATACAATAGAACTGATCTTGGTATCCGGTTCCGCTATCTTCTCTGCTTCACCGGCAGAATTCACTTTGTAACCGGAGAACAAGCCCGGTTTCAGGCTGTCCACATTCGTAGGAACGACAACATTTAAAGCTGCATTAACAATCTGCATCTGCTCTTCTGTCGGAGGAACGGATGGATCAGGGGTCGTATATTTTTGATATGCATCCCTGATCTTATCCACATATGACTTAACTTCTGCATTGTCTGTTTCATCCACATACGGCAATGCTTTTACCCAGTCTGTAAGCTTCGAATCGTCTCCATAGAGTTCGTATCTTGGATAACTCTGCATCTGGGCGCTTCCGGTATTCGTTGTAAAATCATATACATACTTTACTTCTATATTAGTAGGGAAACCACTGTGGCAGGTAATCCATGACTTATTTTGGCTTGGATTATGAATGGTATTCTCCGGTGTCATTGCATAAATGAATGGAACGGTATCTTCTCCATTATCATTCATCATTGCACCTACGAAAGTAAGCTCCGGATCCTTGTTTGTAATGGAATCTCCACAGGAAACCACCTGTGTCCGGAATGCATCCGTGCCAATATACTGTATGGTAGATGCATTATCAAAGCTGACGGTTTTCAGATTATGGCTTCCCTTAAATGCTCCATCTTCAATACGCTCCACGGTTTCCGGAATCGTAACTCTTTTAATGGAACATGCATCGTTAAAACATCCCGTTCCAATAGAAGCAATTCCATAAGGTCCGATAGTCTTCGGGATCACTACATTCTCCGGCTTTCCTTCTAACCAGATCTTAATTAACTGGTTTTGGTCATTTACCTGATAGGTAATAGAAGAAGTTCCTTTTTCTTCCTTAATTACAATTTCATATACTTCTTTGTCAAAATACTTATACGCGATCTGATGATCGTTTGCTGTTTTATGGAGCTGTGAACGACCATTACGGTCATTCGTATCCGTATCTGCTCCCCAGAAATAAAAGCTTTCCGGAACCGTATTCTTAAAGCCCTCAAAAGTAAACGGATCACTGGCAGGGTCAACACCTGTATTTGTCGTTTCAGCAAAGCTCATAGACTTATTAGGAACCTTCACAAACTGAAGATTCGAGCATCCTTCAAAAATACCAATCTGTAAATCACTCTCTGCATATTGTGTAGGGAATGTTAGTGAACCTAAAGAACTGCAATTCTTAAATGCCGAATTACCAATGGTCTGTAACATCGTATCAAGCTCACTGCCACCACACAGATCTATCGTCTGTAAACGGGTACAGCCTTCAAAACAGGAATCGCCAATAGCCTTTAACCCAATTGGAATTGTAATACTCGTCAATGCCGTACAATTATAAAATGCATCTTTGCCAAATGCCTGAATATTGGAGTTCGTTGGAATATCACAGTTGCTTAAACGGATACAGTTTGCAAATGCCCCGTTTCCAACAGTCTGCAGATTATTTCCAAAGGAAACGCTCTGTAATGTTGCACACCCCTGAAATGCATAATCACTGATGCCTGAAAGATTCGAGCCGATCTGCAAATTCGTAATATTAGAATTATTCGCAAAAACCCCATCATCCGGATTCTCCCGGTATTTTCCCTTATGTACTTCCCAGCTTGCAATATACTGGACTCCCGTATCTAGATCTGTGGCTGAAACTGCATCCACAAACTGCTGGCCAATATACTTCACAATCGCATCAATACGGTAATGAGCCTGTGAAGATGGATGAATTAACGTACCATTTGGTTTGTCCTGTGTCACACTCTTCTTTTCCTGATAATACAGTTGTGTATCATCCAGATCTCCCCAGATGGATCTTTGCTCATAATAGCATGGCTTCTGATTAGTTACCATAATGGGTTCCACCGGATAATCCTTCTGAACCTCATGTTCTGTTCCATCTTCACCCATTTCTTTTTCTGTATTACGATAAACCAGTGTACTTCCATCGGAACCATAATATAACTGATTCCGGTTAACAATGATGGATTCTCCCTTTTGAGAGCCAGACGGTATCACATCATGTCCATAATCCCCATACTTTACTGCGGGAACCCTGTAAAGCAACACTCCGGCATTATCCGTTGCCTGTTCATACACATCATAAAACATAAATTCATCATTCTGTGTAACCAGACAGAAATAACCATCAGAAGAGGTCTGTTTATATTTCTTAAACGCCTCCATGGTATCCGGGATCGTCAGGGAACTCTCTGCTAACGCATTTGCATTATAATTCAAAATAACCGCATATTTGTTACCACCGCTATCCGGATCAACATAAGCAAACTGAAATCTTCCATCACCGGATGTATATACAATAGAATCATCCGGCACATAGGGAATGGTATTCTTGGTTGCCGCCTGTATCGACGATGCCGGACTTCCTTTCACACTTGTCTCTGTTTTATTATTATCCCAGACCCATACTTTTCTTTCCGGCTTTGAAGTAGCAGTAGGTTCTGCATTTACTCCCGTCACCGGAATTGCAGCAACTACAATAGCGGAAACCATCAGCAGTGCACCGATTGTTTTCCGGATCTGTCTTCTTAATTTTCTGTTTTTCTTTTTTGCAACTTTTGTCATTGAAAAACCCAAGCCTTTCTTTTACTGTGCATTTCGTAACTGTTCAGTACCTTCACAGTTACGATGCAAAATCCATTCCAAATCGGCTTCGCCGATGGGATTTTGCATTACTGAATCATTTTCTTACGGTCTTGGCAGTAAGTGCTTCGACCTGTACTGAATAGTTACTGCATTTCTATATCTGAAATGAAATCAATTTTCAACAAGCAATCAAAGGACGGATCTGTCCGATTGTGTCAATATATGATAAATTCTGTCCGATCAGCTAATCCGCTTTGCCACTACCACGAAACGTCCGTCCGTCTGGGAACTGTCGCAGGTGGACAGTGTCAGAAGGCTGTCGCCGAATTCTGCCGTCACACCGGTATCGTACAAGCTTAATTCACTCATTTCCTGCATATAGGAATTGAATTCTGTTTCAGAATTTGCTTCAATAAACTGATAATACTTGAAAACAATATCATCCTCATTATAAACCTGTGAACGGAATACATACATCACCTGATACTGTGCCTTTTCATAAATCGTATCAAATGTAATGACGGAATGCTTCTTTCCATAGGATTCTTTTGCATATTTCTGCAGATTACCAAACATATTACCCGATTTCATATGATGTCCGTAGACAATCATGTTCGTGGAACGGGGATATACACTGCAGTTATAATCCAGAAAAATGCTTCCATTCTTGTCATATTCCTGGTTATAGTTATGATCCAGATAATAGGTATTATCCGAGGTCTGCATAACAGGATAATCTATATTTGTATCGTCAATTTTGAGCCATCCGATTAGCTTTTTATTCTTATTATATAAAGTTTCATACTCCGGAAGGATATCCGGAAGCCGGGCGGCCGATTTATGTAAGGAAAAGGTATTCTGTTCCTGCTGTGTTCCGGAATTTAATACATTGCTTCCCTTAAGGGAGGCCAACTGATCATAATCCATGTTCGTCCGTGCGCTGAAATAATAATATACGAAAAAGTATCCGAGACTCGCAGCTGCAACGATTGATGCCAGAACCATAATTCTTTTCCGCAGCTTCTCTGCTTTCTGCAGCTCTTTAAGTGCTTCCTTTTCAATTACAGCCTGATACTTCGCATTATTCCCGGTATTCTTTATATCTGTTCTTACAGCCTGTCTGCCTGCAGAAGCAGCTGCTCTTTTTCCCTTCTGTTGATCCTTGTTTCCACTTTTCTTAAGAGAATGTTTTTTCTCTTTCTTCCGGGTGGAAGGATTCCTCTTCATCTGCTCCATCTTCTCATAGACCTCATCATCAAAATGAGTTCCAATGATGGTTTCGAACCGGTAGACTCCGGCCTGCATTTCATTAAACAGGCTTTCTAACTGCTTTTTATTGTTGAAATCCACTTGTGCCCTGATCTCATCAATCTTCTTCTGATCTCTCAGAGCCGCCTCATAATCTGCCCTGGTGCGAAAACGCACGCCCCCAACCGACAGGTTTTCTGAAGTCATGACCTACTACTCCTTTATAAAAACATATACCTTTATTTTAGCTTTATCCAGAAAGATATGCAAGTGTTTTTCTACATATAGGAGATTTTCCCTATACGCAAGCTGTGTATCCATGCGCAACTTGTATTTTACAGATAATTCCGGCGAAATTTCCTATGAACAAGCAAAGAGCCGTGTCTTCCACGGCCCTTTCCCCTTAAGCAATATTGGCTTATTTGGTCTCTTCGTATGCCTGACGTACTGCCTTGCATAACTGGTCAGCACAGGAGGTTGGCTTGAATCCGCAGGTATTTCCGAGCAGCTTGCTTTCGATGTAGTCCACGGTACATCCATCCACCAGCTTGGAAACTGCTTTAAGATTTCCGTTGCAGCCTCCGATAAATTCCACATTGGAGATCACATCTCCATCGATATCAAAATTAATCTGCATTGCACACACGCCCGACGGCTTATAACTGTATCTCATACTCTCTTACTACTCCTTCTAAATCATATTCCATACTCTTACAGCACGGTAAGAATGATGTTCAGTACCCACATGACAATGCTGAGCACACAGGCAATGATACCAAGTACCCTACCCGCTTTCGCCATTTTGGCCTTCGTGGAACCAAGTCCGAGGCGGCCGCGCATTACAGCAAGTACACCACAGCAAAGTCCGGCAATCGGAACAAGGAGTCCGGTAAGACATCCCAGGATACCAAATATGAGCGATATGGTTGCTGCGGAGGTGTTATTCACCGTTGTAACCGGAACCGCACCTGCATTGGCTGTGCCGCCTGCAATACCGGCTGTGCCTGCATTCATCTGATCTGTCGGAATATCCTGCCGCATCAGGGTATAAAGCTGCTCAAGGCTCTGCTTAAACGGCTTCTTCTGCAGACATCCTACAAATCCTGTCAGACCCATTTCACCACCGAACAATCCCTTTAACCATGCTTCTACATGCAGAACGCCGTTGATATAGCTCCAGGTCATGAACTTATAACCCTCTAGCATCGGATCTCCGGCACGGTATACAGGCTGTCCCTTCCATTCTGCTGTGGAAAAGCCATTCTTGCTCAGGTAATCGTTCATCATAAACTGGACGAAATCCGCCGGTTTGTTAAGTGGTAAATCATTTGTGTATCTTGACATGTTATCCTCCCTCATCCCGTTGCATTTCCTTACTGCAACATGCTTTCTTTATTAATAAAAATAACATAAAAAATTTTATGGTGCAACTGAAACACATACAAGCTTTCCTACATATGATATAGCATAAATAAAACAAATACCCTTGGAGGTAACTTATGAGCGATTTAACAGCAACATCCTGCGGATGCGGAACAAACAACAATAACGGATGTGGATGCAGCATTCTCTGGATTATCCTTCTTCTGTCCTTCTGTGGCAACGGTAACGGATGCGGAAGCAGTCTGTTTAATGGTGACTCCGACTGTGGATGCTGGATCATCCTTCTTCTGCTCTTCTGTGGTAACGGTCTGTGTGGCTCTAACAACAACTCCGGTTGTGGATGCGGATGCTGATTTTTCATTTCTCTTCACCCTTTCTTCAGAAGTAGGCTCTGCGGAGCCTACTTTTCTGTTACCATGCATACTCAAAAATGACCCGATGCATCATTTTGAGTATAAAGTGCATAAAGAAAGAATCTGCGCGCATAGAATGAACTATCGTAACTGTGAGAGTACTGAACAATTATGAACTTTCATGAAGGAAAGGAGTCTGTATGGAGCAAAAGGACACCAGTCAAATTTCGGCTTTTGATACGCTGTTTTCCAATAATCATATCCAGATGCTGAAGGTTCTTCTGCCTTATATGGACAATCAATTTCAAAAATATCTTGCCATTTACATTAAATTTCAGGAGCTGCAGGTTGCCCTTAACTTTGTGAGAAAGCGTCCTTATCCGATGTGTGGCTGTATGATCCGTCCGGATGATACAGATCCAGCCCAGGTAGTGAAACGCCTTCTTCCCCTATGCACGAAGGAAGAAAAAGAACAGCTGAACCAGATTCTGAAGGTTTTGCAATCCATGTCGCAATATCAGGAGATGATGCATACCATGGAACTGATGAAGGATTTCATGCCGGAAGGGGATTCTTCTTCTCCCTCGAGCATGACGGATATGCTGATGGGAATGCTGACCCCCGAGCAGAAGCAGATGTTCGATCTGTTCTCTGCCATGGGTGATTCCTGATTTTCCGAAACAACAACCGGATTTTGAAAAGAAAGGATGATGCCCCTTATGACGAATGAATGGATGAACGATCCCTCTTTACAGGAAATTGCCCCTTATAAGCTGCAATTTCTTCAGGCCCTGATCTTTGAAAGTGCTTCTCTATCCAGGGAGCAGATGATGCCGTTTCTCATGGCAGTCATGAAGCGTGGAAAAGAAAAGAACATCAACTTTACAGACCAGGAATTCCAGTCCATTGTCAATGTTCTTAAAAAGCATGCTTCTCCGGAAGAACTGACCAAAATGGAAAAGCTTATGAGCTTTCGAAAATAATAACAAAAGGAAGAAAGGTATCAGGCGGAATGGGCTTTGAATTAAATAATATCCCTGCAGCTAATCACTGCCCATTCCCTGCTGTGCCTGCAGACATCAATGGAATTTCGCATTACTGAATCTTCTTCATATAAAACAAAAAGCTCCCCAGTAACGGGAAGCCTTAGTTTTCGGATTAATCCTGAGCGATGATCTCTTTCTTGTTGTAAGATCCGCAGTTCTTGCAGACTCTGTGAGGCATCATGAGTGCTCCGCACTTGCTGCACTTAACTAATCCGGGTACGCTCATTTTCCAGTTAGCTCTTCTCTTATCTCTTCTAGCTTTAGAAGATTTATTCTTAGGACAGATAGACATCTTTACACCTCCTTATTAAACGCATCGTAAATATCTTTGATAGCTGCCATTCTCGGATCCGGTACGAACTGGTCGCATCCACAATCGCCTTCATTCAGGTTCTTTCCACACACCTTGCAAATCCCCTTACAATCCGGCTTACACAGGATCTTCGTCGGCATATTAAAACTTATCTCACTTTCTATGAAAGCATCTACGTCAAACTCGTATCCGACCATGAAACTCTGTTCATCTGCGTCTTCTGATTGCTCTGTCGCTTCCGGAGATACCAGTTCATACTCCATCGGAACATGTACCGTTGTTCTCACCGGCTGCAGACATCGATCACAGGGAATTTCCAAATCAAGCTCCATAGTCCCCGTAAGCAGGATTCTGTTGTTTCCGATATTCTGAAACGTAATCTCTGCATCCGTTTTGGAAAGGATTGAATACTCAAAACCAAAATATTCAACCGTTCCGGGTTCATACGTAAAGCTTTCTCTTCTGACTTTTCCCTCAGAAGTAAAAACATCTGTCAGATTGATTAACATATCTTACTCCCTCAAAGTGGGTGTCATGCCATAGTAAACATACTATCGCACACTCCAACAATTATAGCGATGGTCCCTGACTTTGTCAAGGGCTCTTTTCATTTTTCCAGAACTATTTCTGAACTAACGCTGCGGTTTCTCTTGCAATGGCAAGCTCTTCGTTCGTAGGAATTACCAAAACCTTCGTACGGCTATCCTTCGTTGAAACAATGAGTGCTTCGCCACGCTTCTCATTCTCCTCTTCATTCAGGGCAACGCCCAGATATCCAAAGTACTTGCAGATCAGACTTCTGACAAAACCGCTGTTCTCGCCGACACCTGCGGTAAAGCAGATTGCATCCACACCATTCATGGCTGCCGCATAGGCACCGACATACTTTGCAACACGGTAACAGAACGCATCCACGGCACGGATACAGTTCTCTTTATCCTCCACATAGCCTTCTTCCAGATCACGGAAATCAGAGGAATAATCCTCGGACAGGCCATAAATTCCGGATTCCTTATTCAGGATATTCAAAACCTCATGAACATCTTTGTTTTCCTTATTGCAGATAAATTCTACAATCGCAGGATCCAGATCACCGGAACGGGTTCCCATGATCAGTCCCTCTAACGGAGTAAGGCCCATGGAAGTATCTACACACTTACCATTCTTTACCGCAGATACACTGGCCCCGTTTCCAAGATGGCATACGATCAGCTTCAGACTCTCATAATCCTGTCCAAGGAGTTCTGCAGCCTTCTTCGATACATAGGAATGGCTGGTTCCGTGGAAGCCGTAACGACGGATCTTGTAATCCTCATAATAACGATACGGAAGTCCGTAAAGGTAAGCCTCCTCCGGCATGGTCTGATGGAATGCGGTATCGAATACAGCTACCATCGGGGTATCCTTCATAAGCTGCTGGCAGGCACGGATACCGATCAGATTTGCAGGATTATGTAACGGTGCAAGATCATTACACTCTTCAATCGCCTTTAATACCTCTTCGGTAATAACGGTAGAGCTTGCAAACCTCTCTCCACCATGCACAATGCGGTGTCCGACTGCCCCGATCTCACCAAGCTCCTTCACAACACCGGTCTTTTCATCGGTCAGTGCGGCAAGCACCATCTGGATTGCAGCGGTATGATCCGGCATGGGAGCTACGGTAATCTGCTTTTCTCCGCCCTTTGGGGTATAAACCATACGACTTCCTTCAATTGCGATTCGTTCGCATAAGCCCTTTGCAATGACCTCTTCCGATTCGGAATTGATCAACTGGAATTTCAAAGAAGAGCTTCCACAGTTAATAACTAAAATATTCATTCTTCCAATCCTCTCTTTATCAAGCTATTAAGATAACTGTGCCTGTACGGCTGTCAGTGCCACAACACCGACGATATCCTGCCAGGAGCATCCTCTGGACAGATCGTTTACAGGCTTTGCAATACCCTGAAGCATCGGTCCGTAGGCTTCTGCCTTGCCCAGACGCTGCACCAGCTTATAGCCGATATTTCCGCAATCCAGATTCGGGAAAATCAGGACATTCGCTTTACCTGCAACTTCACTTCCGGGTGCCTTGGACTTTGCAATGGAGGGAACAAGTGCCGCATCCGGCTGCATCTCACCATCGATACACAGTCCGGGATACTGCTCATGGGCAATCCTGGTTGCCTCTACCACTTTATCTACCAGCGGATGCTTTGCACTTCCCTTCGTGGAATGGGAAAGCATCGCAATAATCGGCTTTGCTCCGACCAGACTCTTAAAGCTTCTTGCAGAAGAATCGGCTATTGCAGCAAGCTCTTCTGCGGTAGGATCCTGATTCAGGCCACAGTCTGCAAACAGGAAGGTTCCGTTCTCTCCATATTCGCAGTCCGGTACACACATCAGAAAGAAACCGGATACCAGCTTCACGCCGGGCGCTGTCTTCAGAATCTGTAAGGCAGGACGAAGGGTATCCGCAGTTGCATGACATGCACCTGCTACCATTCCGTCTGCATCATTGGCCTTAACCATAATGACACCGAAGGTCAGGGGATCACTTAACAGGATCTCTCTTGCCTTCTCTACGGTCATTCCTTTATTCTTACGGGTTTCGTATAATAATTGTACATAATCTTCCAGCTTCTCACAAAGGAGCGGATTCACAATCTTTACTCCGGTCAGATCAATCTCCAGCCACGTTGCCCCGTCCATGATCTTTTCTGCATCGCCAATCATAATGATATTGGCAATTCCTTCCTGAATAATCTGGGCTGCTGCAATCAGCGTCCTCTTATCGGTTGTCTCCGGAAGGACAATGGTTTTCCTGTCCATTCTTGCCTTATCTTTAATAATATCAATGTACGACATCACACTGTCTCCTTTCACGGCTTATGTAAAAATAATAGCCCATTCTGCCTTTTCCGACAAGTACCCTATTGGAAAAACTTTGTGCAATTTTCGAAACATTTTCGCCTCTTTTTTTAATTGCCGATCCGGTCTTTCCTATGATATAGTTGCTAAAAGGAGTACACTATGAAAACAGCCGCAGTAATTGCAGAATACAACCCCTTTCACAAGGGACATGAATATCATTTATTAAAAACCCGTGCGATGGCAGAGGCTGATTACATCATCGTTGTAATGAGCGGTGACTTCGTACAGCGCGGAGCCCCGGCCATGATAAACAAATATCTTCGTACGAAAATGGCTCTTGCAGGAGGAGCTGATGTTGTAATTGAACTGCCCTCCCGCTATGCTCTTTCCAGCGCCGAAGGCTTTGCAGAAGGAGCTGTTTCCCTGATTGACCGTCTTCGCGTGGTCGATCTGCTTTCCTTTGGAAGCGAATGTGGAAATGCCACACAGCTTTCTCATTACGCCCAAAGTCAGCTTACCTTAGAGCAGGATCCGGAATACCGCAAAACGCTCGCTTCCTATCAGAAGCAGGGTCTTTCCTATCCTTCCGCTGTCCAGAACGCCTTACAGGATCCTCCTGAAGCAATGTTTTTTCCAAACAATATTCTCGGGATTGAGTACTGTAAGTCGTTGATCCGCCGTCATAGCCATATTACACCGGTTTCGATTCTGCGATACGGAGAAGGCTATCACAGTCCACAGCTTTCTGCGGATTCCGGAAGCTACTCTTCTGCATCCGCACTCCGTAAGGCAGCCGGGATGCATGAGGATTCTCTGGATTTTCTCCTGCGGGATACGGTCTTCGTTTCCCAGATTCCGGCACAGGTACTTCCGATCTGGAAGTCGGATTCGGAAATCCATTACGGAATCTCTGAAGCAGATTTTTCCCTGCTTTTGCATTATAAACTGCTCTCTGACCAGGCAGAAGGCTACTCCTGCTTCGAAGACTGCAGCAAGGATCTTTCCTCTAAGATTGCGAAGTATCTTCCGGAATACCGTGATTTCTCCGGCTTTTGCCATCTGTTGAAGTCCAGGGATCTCACTTATACCAGAATCAGCCGCGTATTGATGCACATTCTGCTCGATCTGCATAAGGATGAAGCCTTTCTTAAGGATTCTGACGCTTGTTTACAGATTCCCTATGCAAGACTCCTGGGCTTCCGTAAAAATGCTTCACCACTTTTAAACCGTATCAGGAAAGAAAGTGAAATTCCACTGATTGCGAAGCCGGCAGATGCTTCTATGCTTTTATCCAGCGATGGATTGTCCCTGTTTAAAGAGGATATCCGCATCGCCCATACTTACGAGGCTGTTGCTTCCAGCAAAAATCAGAACCTATTATACAATGAATACCGGCAGTCCCCGATTGTCTGGTAAAGAAATGGAGGTATTTCATGAAACCGTTTATGGATCAGGATTTCTTATTACATAGCGAAACTGCACGAAAGCTTTACCACGAGGCAGCGGAAACGATGCCGATTCTGGATTATCACTGCCATATCAGCCCGAAGGAAATTGCAGAGGATCGTCATTTTGACAACATCACTTCTTTGTGGCTTGGAGGTGACCATTATAAGTGGCGTTTCATGCGCGCCTGTGGTGTGGAGGAACGCTTTATCACCGGCAATGCTCCGGATAAGGAAAAATTCTTCAAATGGGCAGAGGTTCTTGGCAGAGCAGTCGGCAATCCACTCTATCACTGGAGTCATCTGGAATTACAGCGTTACTTTGACTATCACGGCATTCTGAATAAAGATTCTGCAGAGCAGGTCTGGAATCTTTGTAATGAAAAGCTTGCCGATCCCTCCATGAGTGCCCGCTCCATCATTGAACGCTCCAACGTCACCCTACTCTGTACCACGGATGATCCGGTAGATTCCTTGGAATACCATATGCAGCTTGCAGAAGATAAGAGCTTCCCCGTCCAGGTTCTGCCGGCATGGCGTCCGGATCGCGCCATCTCCATCGGGAAATCCGATTTTCCGGATTACATTCATACCCTTGCGGAGGTTTCGGGAATTTCGATTACAACCTTTGAGGATCTGAAAAAAGCTCTCTCCATCCGGATGGATTATTTTTCTAACCTGGGATGTCTCGTCAGTGACCATGGTCTGCCTTATGTCATGTTCTCTCCTGCCTCTGACTCTCATATCGAAGAAATCTTTAATAAAAGAATGCAGGGACAAATGGTGGATGCACAGGAAGAACTGCAATATGAAACGGCACTCCTTCTTTTCCTTGGACGGGAATACCGGCACCGCAACTGGGTGATGCAGCTTCACTATGGTGTACGCCGCGACAACAATCACAAGATGTTCGCCCGCATCGGTGCCGATACCGGCTTTGACAGTATCGGAGATTGTGCTCCCGTTTCCACACTGGCAGAGTTCCTAAACGCTCTGTGTGAAACCGATGAGCTTCCGAAAACCATCCTCTACAGCCTTAATCCACACGACAACGAAGCAATTGACTGTATCATGGGATGCTTTCAGGATTCGACTGCAGTATCGAAGCTGCAGCACGGAAGTGCCTGGTGGTTTAACGATCATAAGAACGGCATGCAGAACCAGTTATTATCTCTGGCTGCCTCCGGCAACCTGTCCGGCTTTGTCGGAATGCTGACCGACTCCCGGAGCTTCATCTCCTATACAAGACATGAATACTTCCGGCGGATTCTTTGTAATCTGCTTGGTGAACTGGTAGAAAACGGAGAATTTCCGGATGACCTTGCAACCTTAAAAGAAATTGTGAAGGATATTTCCTACCGGAATGCTGTCCGCTATTTCGGATTTGATCTTCCGACAGATGAAACCATTGAAAAGCAGATTTCTTTTATCAAGACTCAAAAATGATCCACTGGATCATTTTCCCATATACATGGCAGCATAAAATCAGCCGGTGCATATCATGGTATGCACCGGCTTTTCTATCATTACTTATAACTATTCAGGAATACACAATTTAAGTCAGTTCTCTGGCTATGACTATCGCTGTACTCTTCCGGAAGCATCTCCTCCAGCCAAAGTTTCCACTTCCCTCCGCGACACCAGATTAAAGTCCCCCGGAATCGTATGCTTTAATGCAGAAGCCGCTACCGCAAACTCCAACGCATCCTGAAATTTCTTGCCATCCAGCAATCCGCAGATTACACCGGCTGCAAAGGAATCTCCTCCACCCACACGATCCACAATTGGGCGGATCTGATATTCTTTTGAATGATAGAACTCCTTCGTATCCCTTGCATACATGCACGCCGACCATCCGTTATCGGAAGCCGAATGGCTGACACGTAAGGAAGAAACACAATATTCAAATCCAAACTTTTCTACCATCTGTTCAAAAATCGAACGGTATCCGGCAAGCTCGAGGTTACCGCTTACTACATCGGTCTGTGCCGGCTTAAAACCAAGTACAAGTTCCGCATCCTCTTCGTTTCCAATGCAGACATCCACATATTTCATCAATCCAGTCATGACATGCTGTGCCTTTTCGGATGTCCACAGTTTCTTGCGGAAATTCAGATCCACAGAAATCTTCACACCATGCTTCTTAGCTGCAATCAGTGCTTTCTCGGTAAGCACTGCCGCAGAATCCGAGATTGCCGGAGTAATTCCGGTAAAATGGAACCAGTCAGCATCAGCGAAAATGGCATCAAAATCAAACTCCTGCTCCGTTGCTGTGGAAATTGAGGAATGAGCACGGTCATACACCACCTTGGACGGACGCATGGCAGAACCGGATTCCAGATAATAAATGCCAAGACGTTCCCCACAGCGTGCAATATGCGCCGTACCCACATTATACTTACGCAGCGCAGCGATGGCGCACTCCCCGATCTCATTGTCGGGTACTGCCGTCACATATTCGGCAGCATGTCCATAATTGGCAAGGGAAACAGCAACATTTGCCTCTCCGCCTCCATAATGAATATCAAATTCATCTGCCTGAATAAACCTTTCAAAATTCGGGGTCGACAGCCGAAGCATAATTTCCCCCATCGTAACTACTTTTGACATGAGCGGATTTCCTCCTTCTTCTGTACGGCCTGACGGCATAATTCCGTAATCCGGTCAAACGCGCCTGCCTGAATCAGATCCTTCTTCACCATCCAGCTTCCTCCACAGGCAAATACCTTCGGAAAGCTTAAATAGTCCTCCATATTGGCAGGGCCGATTCCGCCTGTAGGCATGAAACGCACATTACCGTAAGGTGCACTCAATGCCTTAATCATCTTGACACCGCCTGCCGCTTCTGCCGGGAAGAATTTCACTTCCGTAAGCCCCAGACTCAATGCCAGTTCGATTTCCGACGGAGTCATGATTCCGGGAATCACCGGGATCTCCTTTGCCTGACAATACTTTACGGTTACCGGATTCAATCCGGGACTTACGATAAACTTCGCACCTGCTGCAACAGCACTGTCTACCTGTTCGGTCGTCAGTACTGTTCCTGCCCCGACCAGCATTTCCGGATAATCCTCACTTATTTTCCGGATCGTTTCTTCTGCCGCCGCTGTCCGGAACGTCACCTCTGCACAGGAAATTCCGCCGTTTAATAATGCTTCTGCCAAGGGAGCGGCATCTCCTGCATCATCTAATGCAATGACCGGAATAATTCCGATCCGGCTCATTTGTTCGAAAACTGGATTCACTCTTTATCCTCCATTCTTTTGCTGTCTGTAAATTGTCCAGTGCCTTCCCAATGAACGCAATCTTTCCAATTACAGTATAGCTTTTTTACCGGAGGATGTCTTTTCAAATCCATTACAAAAGATTACAAATCTTGTTCTGATCGTTCTTCTGCCACAATCTGGTTTCGCCCGTTCTGCTTTCCGATATAAAGCCGCCGGTCCGCACCGCTTACCATGCTGTCAATGTTAGCAAACTGTTCTCCGGCTTCCACAATACCAAAGGTCATCGTAATATGAACTTCCGTTTCTTCTTTGTAGGAAACCGAATGTGCATCCAGTTCATGGATAAATTCATTCATTACCTCTTCTGCTTCATCGATATGGAATTCCGGAAAGACCAGCAGAAATTCCTCACCACCCCATCGCACCGCATAGCCCTTGCCACGCATAAAATATTTCAGTCTCTTTGCAATTTCGGTCAGCACCACATCTCCACAGTCATGACCATAGGTATCATTGACCCGCTTAAAGAAGTCAATATCTCCAAGTGCCACACAATAGCTGATACCCCGCTTCGCATAGTCCTCATAAGTCTGCTGCAGCTTTTTTTCTCCACAGCGGCGGTTATTGAGTCCGGTTAAGGTGTCCTCTTCCACAAGCTCACGCAGAGATTTCTGCATACGTACCGCATTTCTTCCCATCTCTCCCAGCTCATCGTCACGCTTTAACACCTCATAATCCAACGCATCATGAAGGTGTCCCTTTGCAATATTCGCCATATATGTTTCGATCTTCTTAATCGTATCTACAAGACCTGTTGTGTAGTGGATGGTCACAAATGCAACCAGAATCATGACAAGAATTGCGATCACAACCATCGGCATAATGGAATTACGGATCAGCTTCTCCACATTCGCCGAAGGCTGCGCAACAAAAATCATTCCGATACAGCTTCCATCCTCCGCAAACAATGGTGCATAATAGGCAAAATAGCGCTCATCCTCCACCATAACAGATGAATAAAACATATCATCAGCCTTATCTAATACATCCCGCTTTACCACAGGGCTTACCTGCGTCCCGACCACACGCTCACCCTTATGGTTCTCAAGCGTTGTTGCTACCCGGATATCCTGATAAAAAAGTGTAATATCCACGTTGGTAACCTTTTTAACAGAATCGATCAGCTCATAATCCCCATTAAGGACATGCTCACCCTTCATAAAATAAATTGCATCTTCTGTTTCTTCCACATGATATGCTCCGGGATGCAGTTCATCTATCGTTACCTGAATCGTGTTGCAAAGATCCTTTAATCCTCCCTGCACCTCGTGGTACATGGATGCTGCAAACCGGTTAGCGCTGAATATGGTAATGACAAGACCCATCAGGATAATGGGAAGCAGATTCATCGCCAGAAACGTACCATGCAGTTTTGTCACTTTCAGCTTTTTCATTCCGTTCTCCCTGATCATTCCCCTGTTTCTTTATTGTATCTCATGAAGATAAATCTGTGCACGGTTCTGGATAATCTGTGCAACCTCACCTGCATTCTTCTGTCCGTTAAAATAAGGCTCTGCCTCTTCAGAAATGATATTAATCAGTGTATCATCATATCTACCGACATTCTTAAAGGTCTTAAGGATCTCCATAAAGTGATCTACCTCTTCCCGGGTCATCGGTTCGATCGTAACCTCTACATCATCAATATAGATAATATCATCATAATATTCCTTATTTCCATTCTCATCTATAGAATAAGGACGATCCATGGCTTCCTCGGCCCGTTTCTCCAATACCTTCATGCTGAGAGGAAATCCGGGTGCTTCATTCTGATAGTCTTCTGTCAGATAATACCTCAGGAACTGCCATGCGGCATCCTGATTCTTCGACTTCGCAGAAATTGCAAACTGCATGGTCGGCACAAGAACGGAGCCATCCTGATCTGTGGAAGGAAAGCCAATCATGGTAATCGGTTCCCCGAAGGTCCCCTTCTCTGTATAGTTGAGATTACGGAAATCACCCAGATACATCTGCTGGGTAATGACCTTTCCGGTTCTCCACAGGCTGTCATAGGAATTCCAATATTCATCGGTATAATAATCATCAGAAATTTCAACCGGGAAGCGTTTCAGAAATTCCAATAAATTCAGGAATCCCTCATTGTTAAAATCACAATCCCCTGTACTGTAATTCACAAACTGGCTGCCGGCAAAGCTCATACACATATTCAGCATCTCACTTCTGGTTGCCCCTGCAATAAATTCCGTTCCTTCCGGCTTGGAGTCCCAGAGAGCCATCGCCTCTTCTACGGTCCAGCCACGTTCTTCCCCGACATCTGAGGTCTTCGCAACAATCGTTCTTATAGAATAAGACGGTATAAGACGATATAGCTTTCCGTCCCTGGAAAATGCTTCCATTACATTCGGCATCAGGTCATTACGGTCAATCTCCTCATCTTTTTCGATAATGGGAAGAAGATCTGCAAACAGGCCTTTACTGATATAGCTGTCCGTCGGCATGGAATCATCCAGCAGGATAATATCGGGTACTTTACCGGATACAATATCCGTATTCATTCTGGAAATACCTTCCTCGTACTCACCTGACTCAGAGGAATAATCAATCAGACTGATCCTGTAGGTATCGTTCTTTTTATTAAACTCAATTACCCGGCTTTTTACCGTCCAGTCTGTGCTTGCCATGGCAAGGGTAATCACCTGGCGCTCCTTGACATCCTTCGGATCTACCTTCGTAAATTTAGAAACTCCATCCTGCCAGTCAGAGGCACTGGAATACGAACCATAAAACTCGGTATCACTGATCGGAATAATATTATTGATCTGCCAGACATCAATATCGGAATCCACATAGCTCATGAGCTTCGTAACTGTAGTATCCCCAAGGTTATATCCGTAAACCGCATAGTTATCGGATACATAAAAATCATATCCGGAACCTGGATAAAAGCTGAAGCTGTAGCTGTTTCCCGCAAGCTCTGCAGCCGTTCCGATTGTACCGTTTGCAAGATCCAGCGGATAAACCTTCATTCCATTATCCCCATAATTAATGGCTGCATATTTCCCGTCTCTGCCACGGACAACAGATGCACCATCCAATACATTTCCGGCATCCTGTCTGATGACATTGCCTACCATGTTTCCATTCTTATCAAACTTCAGAATGCTGCTTCCGCAGACAAGATACAACGCATCCTCTTCTGCAAACAGTCCATTAATATAAAGCCAGCCCTGCTGTTCAACAATCTTCTTTATTTCCGGAAGTTCATTCAGATTTACACTGAACACGGTTTCATCATCCAGTGTTTTCTGCTCTAAGTAATACAGATCCTCACTGGTATCACTGCCGTCATCATATACATACACGTTGCGCAGGCAGTAAAGATTCCCCTGTGAATCTGCTGCAAATGAATTAATGGACTGATCCGGTGCCCCCTGAAGCTCATGGCCTTCCCCAAAGGTGCCGTCCTCCAGAATTTCATAAAAAATCATGGAAGAATAGCTTTCCGCAATGTCCTCTGCTGCCTCCTCCGTACCGGGCTCCGGTTCTGCCACAGTCTCTTCTGTTGCCGTATCGACATCCTCTGCTTCTGCTTCTTTTTCAGCGTTTCCGATGCCCTCGATATCGGTTCTTGGCGTTACAGCCCCATCCATCTCACGCCATTCATAGCTGTAACCATAAACCTTATCCCCGATCTGAATCAGTCCGCTGGGTGCTGTACCACTTCCATTATAGGAAATAACCTCCTGCTTATACACATAATCCCTGGAAACTGCCTGTTGCTGCAAGTCACCCTTTTCTTTCTTTCCGCATCCGGCAAAACACCCAATCACAAGTGCCACAACCAGTAACGATACGATTACCTTTTTCATAATTGTCCTCCTTTCCTTCCGGGAATCAGAAATTCTCCCATTTTTCCTTTTCCCGCCTGCTCTTCTTTCGAAGACCATCCCTTATATCTATGATACGGTTGCCTAAATCTTTCCAGGTAAACGTCCGATGCCTCCATTTCCAAATAAAAAAGACAATCAGGATCGTCCCCGGAATGAGTAAAAACAAAAACTGAAAAATCAGTATCAATGCACACACATCTTCATAACCGCGCGCCACATTCTCCCAGAAAGGGAACCGGATTGCGGCATTCTGCATGGAACGTGTGCCGAATTCCAGAATCACCGGAATCAGCGACTCCACCTTGAACCGTGTCGTGTTCTCTACAACGACCATATCATCCTCTGCCACGCCAAGCTGATCCTTCACGGCATTGTAGACGAAATGCCTGACCGGGTTTGGGGCAAGGACCTCATAATTGCTGATGCCCGCTGTTGTTCCATAAGCCTGCAGGGAATCATCCGACAGATACACCGTCGTCTTATTTAATCCGGCACTCTTTGCAAATTTACTGCCATCCCGTTCAATGACTCCTGCCACATAATGTGGCACACCGCCAATCATCACACTTTTCCCGACAATATCATTGGATCCGAACAGCTGCCACGCACCCTCCGTATCCAGAATAATACTGTCCTGCATGAGATCCTCGCCGGTAAAATATCCTCCGGAAAGGAGTTTCACCGGATGAAACAGGAAATAATCTCCTCCGATTCCAATCGCATCGACATCGGTGAGCTTTCCCTTTTCACTAAGAACCGTCACCTTTCCCATGGCACTATAGCCATCTACCACCAGACGCCTGTCATTCTCTTCACTATATTCATCGGCAGGAAGTGTCTCCTTCAACATCTGTTCAAGCTTCTTTTTAAACCCTATAAACTCCATGTCGGTAAGCTTCACCTGATCTGTAAAGTAGCAGCTTACCTGAACACTTTTTCCGTCCTTGTCCCATCGCTGTGCAGCCTGCTGGTCTGTCAACTGACTGGTCAGATGGCGTGACCAGATGGTTAAAACAAGAAACAGCAGCAACGATACCACCGCCATCAGGCTGAACACAATCTGCTTTATTGTAAAATTGGAGAAAAAACGTTTAAGCCTTATTCCCACTGTAAATTCCTTTCCTCAACTGCCCTTCATTTCTTATGGTTCTTAACGCATTCCTCATCAGGAATTATCTGCAAGACGAACCTGCTTTCCTGCTTCTACCGGCTTCGTAGATGTCGTAATAACATATTCCCATCCATAAAGCGGGGCGGAAATTGCAGAATTATTATCATCTGAAGCCAATACTTCCACGCCGACCCGGGTTGCAATATAACGGTTTCCTAACGGACTGCTCTTGGATTCCACCGTCAGAATAAACTTACCATCGTTATCCTCACGGATAGCACTGTTCGGTACCACCAGTTCATATTCCTGACTACGCTGTCCTACGGAAATACTTAAGGACTGGTCTGCCTGAATGGTTGATCCACTCACATCAAATACCAGCAGCTTATTGGTTCCCGGGTTATCCGGATCCGGTTTAATCGCAGACAGCATCACCCTTGCATCATCATAATACCAGGAATTCTGCAATTCTGCCATGTCACCGATCTGCACCTTCTTAGCCTGTTCATTGGTCACGGAGATAGAAAGGGTAAAGCCCTTGCCCTCCGGCTGGATTACTGCCATGACATCCTCCGGCTGTGTAGTCTCACCGGCCACATATTTCACCGTAGTAATTGTTCCTGCCACCGGTGCTTTGACTGCAGAACCCATGGACTTTTCCTTCAGCTTCTCTATCTCTTCTTTCTTTTTCTGAATGTCCTTATTCGTCTTGGAGAGATCCAGTTCCGCATTAATGTCTGCCGCAAGAGAGGTCTGTTCTTCCTTTAATAAGTCATAGACTGCCTGAGCATTCTTCAATGCCGCATTTGCATCAGCTAAACGGTTCTGCCACGCCACGCTCGTCTGGCTGTTGGCTGTTGTTATTTCTAAGATGTTGCGGTTTGCCTGATTCAGACGGTTCTGCGCATCCTGTACACCACCATCTGAGGATGCCGTGATTGCCTGTACTTCGGCAAGCTTCTTCTGGAGATTTGCTAACTCTGCTTTCTTGCTTGCTAAGGAAGTTTGCTGATCCCCATAATTTTTATTAATATCAGATGCATTCTGTTCAATGTTCTGAACTACTAACAGCGCCGCATTATAATCGGCAAATAAAGTTGTATAACTGTCTGCCTTTCCCGGCACGGCATTAATATCTTTTTGCAATCCCTCAAATACTTTTTTTGCATCTAACAGGGTAGCCTGTACCTTTGCAGCATCACTGACATCCTTCGCGCCGGGTACAGGTCCTGTAAGCGTAATCCCCGAATCCTTTTTTGACGCCGCATCATAAATCAGGTTCATCTTATCATATAGGTTTCCAACAGCCGTAGCCTTTTGTGCATAGTAGGAATCTGTTGTCCCTGGTGTTGAACCCTTCCCTGATCCCGTACTTGTGATCAGCTTCTCAAGATCTGCAATCTGGGAGTTCACTTCCGTAATCTGTGCATTCAGACTGGCAATCGTTGCTGCCTTGTCCTTCTCAAACCGGTTCTGTGCCTCGGTGAGGTCTGTCGTTGCCTGATCCTTCGTCAATTCCTCATTCTTGGTGCTCACACCGGCATTATTGGTATCCTTCGTGCTCTGCAAGGTCAGATCATCCACGTTTTTCTGGCATTCCTCTACCCGCTTCTTTGCAGCCTCAAGACGGTTCTGCATATCGGTCACCTTGCCCTGTAACTGGCTGAAGCTGTCGATATTTCCATTTGCAACCTTCGTAATGACCTCCGGAGAGACATTCGCTCCGAACAATCCCTTCATATAATTCAGTTCAAGATCCTCCAGCTCCTGTTCAGCCTTCGTAAGTTCATCGCTCTCGGATTCTTCCAGATAATAAATTACCTGATCCTTTTCTACGATATCCCCCTGCTTTACTGCCACACTGGTGATGACACGGGATTCCTTCGCAATGACATTATACGGATCAGAAGCCTCCACCTTGCCGGTTCCGCGCACCTTTGCCGTGATCGTTCCGGTCTGCACATACTGTGTTGCCACCTCCGGCAGGGAATAATTCATAATCGTGTTGGAAAAGAACGTCAACAGCAACATGATCGTTAAGAATATGATTGCTGCGTTCTTCACCCATTCTCTTCTTTTCGTTGTATTCTTCTCTTCCATCGTTTCTCTCCTCATCCAGCACTATCCCTTAATTCCACCCTGATACGTGATTCCTTCTACCAGATAATCCTCTCCGTAAAGGAACACCAGAATGGGCGGAACCATATAAATTGTTGCAACAGCAAATGCAAGTCCGATTTCCCCCGAATTAATCTTCGATAAAAATACGGACAACGGATGCTTATTGGAATCCGACAACAGGATCAATGGCTGTTCCACCATATTCCAATAATCAATAAAAATCAAAATCGCAATAGAGCACATTGCACCCTTACAAAGCGGCATACAGATTTTCGTAAAAATCTGCCACTCGCCTGCACCGTCAATCTGTGCCGCCTCCATCACGGAAACCGGAATTCGCCGCATGTACTTCGTCAGAAGAAATACCGCAAACGGTGAGAAAATTCCCGGCAGCCAGATCGCCCAGTTGGTATCTAAAATATGCAGCCAGTCCGAAACCAGATAATTGGGAACCAGAGTCACCTGATACGGCATCAGCATTAAAATAATATAAACAAAGAAAATCAATTCCTTGATTCTTCCCCGGTATCTTGAAAATCCAAATGAGGCACCTGCCGCTACCAGTAACTGAAAAACCACAATCGGCACAACCAGGATTACGGAATTCCAGAATTTCAGCAGATAATCCGGACTCTTAAACAGAACCGTTACATACTGACTGAAGGATACCATATCCGGAATAAATTTTAAATTTACCTTAGATGAAATAAATACCTTACCTCCGGAATCCGTTGTGGCAAAAACCTGTCCATAGTTGGCGGCAATCTCTGATGATGACATAAACGAATTGGTAATCGTTAAGATAATCGGCATCAGGAACAGTACGGCAAAGCATCCTGCCACCATCGTTCCCAACAGAATCCGTATCATCCGACGGGTATTTTTAATTTTCTTCCTGCGTTTCAACCGGCGGCTCCAGAGCTCCGCAGGATCCCTTCTCTTCAAGCTCATCCTTCCACATCCTTTCCAAAATAATTCTCGGTAAGGAAAAGGATCCCGATAATGATGACCATCACAACTGCCATCATGATGGCCGCTGCAGACATTTTCTGATAATCCAGCTTGCTGAACGTGTTGTTCATAAAATGCTGGAGCATATACATCGTCGGATAAGGATAATCTCCCTTTAACAGATAGATTTCCCGGAATACCTTAAAAGAATTAATCAATGACATAATTGTCACAAACAAAATGGTCGAGGACAGATACCGGAGCTTGATATGCCAGAAAATCTGCATCGGCGTTGCACTCTCCAATACCGCTACCTCTAAGATATCCTTCGGTATACTGCTCAGGGCAGACATAAACAAAATCATATTATATCCCAGGTTTTTCCACAGAAACAATACAATAATTACTACCTGCGCATAATCAGAATTCAGCCAGTCAATCTTGTCCTTTCCGAACCAGCCGATGACCTCATTCATCATTCCGTTATAATGGAACAGCACCTGCCAGATCAGTACCACTGAAGCAATCGGCACCATCATCGGACTTAAGAAAAAGGTCCGGAACTGGCTTTTAAAAGGGATCTTACTCTCCATCAGAATTGCCAGAAGAAGTGATAAAACAACCGCTAATGGCATTGCTATTGCCGAAAATGTCATCGTATTAAATGCTGCCTGACGGAATGCTGCGTTCTCAAATACCATTTTAAAATTGTCAAAGCCTACAAACTCTGCATTGATCGGATTATCAATCACCGAATAATAAATTACAATAAAAAAGGGCAGGACAAAAAACAGCAATACTCCCAGAATGCTGGGAAGCAGAAAGCCATTGGCCATCCACTTCCCCGGATTCTTATGACTACCGGTTTTACCTGCTCTGATTGCGGAGGGATTTTTCTCTCCTCTTTTTCCTGTATGCTTAGCGATTTTCATTGACATAAACCTGAATTCTGTTCTGAATGACATTCGAAACATCGGAAGCAGATTTCTGTCCCTTAAAGAACGGCTCCGTTTCCTCTGAAATAATGTTAATCAGTTCTTCATCTACATTATTCTGCCTTTTCTTTGCGGAAGCAATCAAGCCCCTCACCTGATCAATGTCTTCCTGTTTAGCTGCATAAATATCTATTTCAAAATCGTTACCATAGCCCCAGGTGGTCTTTGGCTGTTCCACCTGTTCGCCATTTTCATCCGTATAATACTCCGGTGTCATATCCTTCTCAAACTGAAGCTCCAGTGCGGATTTCAGAATCGGGAATCCACTCCATCCAAAGCCGTCCACGAGACTGTTCTGATAGTCTTCCGTAAGCAGTGTCTGTAAAAACGCCCACGCTGCTTCCTTATTCCCGGATTTGGAAGAAATAGCAAGACAGCCGCCGACCGCACTGATCAGATTCCCTTCACGGTCCTTATTCGGATATCCTACATAAACCGGATTCTCCCCCATCATGCCTTCCAGCATCTGACATTCCTCTACGGAGCTTACCGATTGCATCAGCAGAAGCAATTTATTATTTCGAAGTTTGGTTGCTTCTCCCTCTTCCTCAGCATCATCGTTATACTGTTCCGGAAGGGTCTTCGTATATTCCAGAATTCTTGCAAATTCCGGACCGTCAAAGGAGCACTTTCCACTCTCCCAGTCAATGAACTCATCCATATTATTATATACCAGAAGATACAGCATATACTGCTGGGAAGCATAGGGAAATACCTCGCTGTCCTTATGCTGATCGATAAAGTCCATCATTTCTGAAAGTGTCCATCCGGAAAGTTCTCCTAAAACAGATTGCTTACCAACGATGGTATAGATTGAAAATTCCGTTGTGAATCCATATAACTTTCCATCCATCTCATAGGCTTCCAGCACGTTCTCAACGTAATTCTCCTTCTTTAAGCCGCTCTTTTCCATATAAGGGTACAGATCTTCAAACACGCCCTTTTCCGCATAGAGCGTATAATTCAGATTGGAAAAATCTACAAGGTCAGGACCGCTTCCCGATGCCACATCGGCATTAAACTGGGTCAACCCCGACTCCCAGTCATCCTGTCCATAGGTCTTCACGGAAATATGGTACTTGTCGCTGCTCTTATTAAAGTCAATTATGGCGCTCTTCACATTATCATCAAGCCACAGTGTTCCGAGTGTTACTTCTTCCTTCTGTGCAACCTCTGAGGATTTTTTCTTTTCCAGAAGCAAAAGCTCTGCTTCATTATTATTACCGTCATAGGTAGAGGTAATAACCCAGATTCTTCCATCCGGCAGTTCACCGAAGTAATTCACATTATTGCCGTTCACATCAGCATCCAGCCAGTCAAAAAGCTTCGTAAAGGTTCCTGCTGTCACATCGGCTGCATAAACCGTATTCTGATCATTTACCAGAAAGTCACAGCTGATACCTGTCATACAACCATTGATGTTCATCAGCTCCTTATCGAACTTCAATGGATCAGACAGAGCTTTTTTCGTAAGGTCAATCTTACGGATCTCCGTACCGGTATTTCCATAAAGAGTTACATAAATTTCTCCATCCTTTGATGCAAACATCTGATTGATATAATCGGACAGGGATATAGCTGCAACCATTTGCAGATCACCGGAAAGCACATAAATACAAGGTTCATTGCTGTTAAAGAGATAGTTATTTCCCTGTGCGTCAATATAGAAGCTTCCAAGGTAAGCATCCTTTGCGACACCATTCTCTTCCGAAAGCTCTTTCTGACCGGTAATCTCCCCACTCTCCGGATCCATATACCAGAGGGCATAGCTGCCTGATCCGTCCTGATACTCACCATTTTCATCCTCTGTATTGGTCCATTCATAAAGCAGCAGGGCAATCTTACCGTCCGGCGTTATCTGCATGGCAGAAACAGAAGCTTCTCCAACGTCAAGGGAAATCATTTCGGATTTCCTGCTCTCGAAATTATATTTCGAAATGCCGGTCCTGCTTTTTCCCGTTTCATCATCCCATGCTTCCGTGTAATAAAAAATTTCATTTTCATAGTTAATGGCAGAACCGATATAATCCGAGTTTCCAAGATTAAAATATTCCGGCACATAGATATACTCCGGTCTTTCGGTATCTGCTTCCTCTGTCTTCTTGCCGCCACAGCCAGCCAGCAGACTTAAGAATAAAAACATAAGTACTGCAACAAATAATGTCTTCCGCTTTTTGTTTAATTTCATTCCACACCTCATGATCTTGTATAGTCAAACGATATTGTATACAGACTATAGCATATTTATCCCCACAGGACAATGTGGGGATTCTTAAGATTATCTTAAACCACCCGGACGTTATTTTTAGTTCTTAAAACTGTGAATCGGTGCAGGAATCCGTCCTCCCCGGTTCACAAAAGCTTCGCAGGAAAAGCCGTTGACCGGCATAATCGGTGCGTGTCCAAGAAGGCCTCCGAATTCTACATTCTCACCAACACCCTTCCCAATCACAGGAATGATACGGACAGCTGTTGTCTTCTGGTTAATCATACCGATTGCCATTTCATCCGCAATAATTCCGGAGATGGTTGTATCCGGAGTATCTCCCGGAATGGCAATCATGTCAAGTCCAACCGAGCATACGCAGGTCATGGCTTCCAGCTTTTCAATAGTAAGAGCACCGGCATCTACCGCATCGATCATTCCCTGATCTTCGCTGACCGGAATAAACGCGCCACTCAATCCTCCAACATAGGAGGAAGCCATAACGCCGCCTTTTTTCACCTGATCGTTTAATAACGCAAGTGCAGCGGTCGTTCCCGGTGCTCCGGCATACTCTAATCCAATTTCACACAAAATATCTGCTACGGAATCTCCGATCGCCGGAGTCGGTGCCAGAGACAGATCGACAATACCGAACGGAACATTAAGACGTCTGGAGGCCTCCTGTGCTACAAGCTGCCCGACTCTTGTTACCTTAAATGCCGTCTTTTTAATTGTTTCACACAGAACCTCAAAGTTCTTTCCACGGACCTTTGTCAGGGCAGTCTTTACCACACCCGGACCACTGACACCGACATTGATGATCTTGTCTGCTTCGGTTACACCGTGGAATGCACCTGCCATGAACGGGTTATCATCCGGTGCATTGCAGAGAACGACAAGCTTCGTACACCCTAAGGAATCCTTGTCCTTTGTTAAGACAGCCGTTTCCTTGATTACTTCTCCCATCAGCTTCACCGCATCCATATTGATACCGGTTTTGGTAGAACCCAGGTTTACGGATGACATAATTCGTTCTGTCTGGGACAGAGCCATCGGAATGGAGCGGATCAAAAGCTCCTCTGCCGGTGTCATTCCCTTTGCAACCAATGCCGAATATCCTCCGATAAAGTTCACTCCGACATCCTTGGCCACACGATCTAAGGTCTTTGCAATCTCCACAAAATCTTCTTTTGTTTTGCATGCTGCCCCGCCGATCAGACCAATCGGTGTCACTGAAATACGTTTGTTCACAATAGGAATTCCAAATTCCTTGGAAATTTCTTCACCGGTTCTTACCAGATCCCTGGCAGCATCATAAATCTTATGATAAATCCTGTCATTTAAACGCTGCAGATCTGAATCAATGCAGTCTAACAGACTGATTCCCAGCGTAATGGTACGGACGTCAAGATTCTCCTTGTCGATCATTTCATTCGTTTCTACTACTTCGCGTAAGTTAATCATGCTTCTGCTCCCTTAATTTGTGTATTTATTTGAAAACTAGATACGATGCATCTTATCAAAAATTTCTTCCTTCTGACATTTGATTTCAACACCAATTTCATCACCAAGAGCCTTTAACTCATCTGCCACATCTCCGAACTGCTTCGGGCATTCCTTCGTATCCACGATCATCATCATATTGAAAAACCCCTGTACAATTGTCTGTGAAATATCTTCGATGTTGATCTGATTCCCGGCCAGATACGTGCAGACCTTTGCAATAATCCCTACGGTGTCTTTTCCTACTACGGTAATAATTGTTTTTTTCATAATGTTCTCCTTAAATCATATATTTATATTTATATTTATTTTTATCTTATAATTTCAAGCATATATCAGACTGATGGATCCTGCGCATCAGCCTTTCATGATCTGCCCAGGCTCTTCTGCGATCAGGCAATGTGAATCACCTGGGACACCTCGTTCCGGGAAGCCACATACATTGGAAAATCCATGTTCTTCCCCTGCTCCAGGGTAACCTCAATCCGTACCGCCTCGTAAGCCAGCTCCGGCATATTGTTTTCCTTGCTTAAATGACCAAGCACAACTGCCTGTAAATCATCATGGATCAGGGAGCAGAGCAGCTGTCCTGCACGTTCATTCGATAAATGTCCACGATCTCCTAAGATTCTCTGCTTTAACGGGTAAGGATACGGTCCGGCCTGCAGCATATGAATATCATGGTTGGCTTCTAAAACCAGGGCATCCATCCCTCTTAAGGATTCAATCGTATAGTCATTATACGTTCCTAGATCGGTCACAATCGCGATCCGTTTCTTTCCATGCTGGATCCGGTATGCAACCGGTTCGGCCGCATCATGCGAAATCTTTAATGGATTACAGACCATATCTTTAATTATAATTTTTTCATCTGCACAGACAGGATGAAACAGCTCATCAGGAATTTTCCCCACAGACGGCGTATTCTGAATTGCCCGGATCGTTCCGTTCGTTGCATAAATGGGTGTGCCGTATTTTCTGGCTAAAACACCAAGTCCCGCAATATGATCAGAATGTTCATGTGTAACAAGAATTCCATCAATGTCTCTCATGGAAACTCCCAGTTCATTCAATCCTGCTTCTGTCCTCTTTCCGCTGATTCCCACATCCACAAGCAGATGGGTAGTATCCGTTCCTGCATAAATACAGTTTCCACTGCTTCCACTGGCAACACTGCACAATCTCACGTCCGTTCCTCCTTAGTTACTCCAGTAGATGTCGATCACATCGCCATCATGAAGCGTTTCCATATATTGTGCCGGTTTGCCATTTAAGCTTGTCACAATATTTTTCCCTTTCGGTCTTGTCAGATCGAAGTCAATTTTATCAAATACATCCACAAATACATAAGATGGTTTTCCGCTTAACGTCACCGGTGAGCGGTTCACCACAACAATAATCGTTGTCGGTCCGGCCGGTTTCTTTTCTTCGTCAGAAGCTTCTGTGGAAGTTTCTGACGCCGCTTCCTTCATAGAATTCGCTTTTGCATTTCCTGCTATACTTTCTTCTGTCTCTTCTTCTGCTTCTTCCCCGTCGGATTCTCCGTAAGCCCCGCTTCCGGTCTCATTCTCCAGATCAAAGTTCACAGTAAAATTCTCATAAACCGGAGTATCCCATTCTGCACTCTGGTGGTTTACGAAAATCTCACGGCCAGGTGTCAGGGAAAGATCCATAAATTCTGCAATCTGCTGTACGGTATAGTAATTCAGCATTTCAATTTCATCGTTCTCCCGAATTTCATAATAGGAGGACTGCAATACTCCATTCACCTGTGCAAATTTCGGGATCTCAACCTTATTACCATTCACAACCACATAAATGCTTTCCGTTGCTTCCGGCAGATCTCCGATCGTGGCCTTTGCCGCATCCCCGGCGGTAGATTCCGTTACCCCAATAATATCATTTTCGCGTACTGTGGTATTCAAGTCTACGATCTTTCCATTGACTTCTATGACGGCTGCCTCGCCGCGCAGCCCGCGCACCATCCGCTGCTTGCCGTTCACCTGGAAGGTCAGCTCTTTCCCACGCTTCGGGAACAGTCCATCCTTCGGGAATTGTGCCTGCAATGCCACATCGGCAACCGTCAGATTGTTATTATCGTACATCTTAATCCTGCTTCCGTTGAAGCTTACAAAGATAAAGTTATTGTTCTGTTCATAGTAATTCATGCAGATACCAACCGGCGTAACTAAAAGGCTGTCCTTCTTAATATCCTCCTGAAAGACTACATTCTGCATAACCTCTTCACCCCGGAGGGCAACACGCTCCTTTGCAATGCCAAGCTTTTGGGCAACTGCCTCGGCATAGCCGGCCATCTTGCCGCCGCCGCCGACGATAAAGACCGCGCTCACCGGCTTTCCACCGTTTAATTCCATAATCTTGTCTGCCACCTGTGTGGACATCTCTTCAATCACCGGTGCCAGAAGCTCATTTACTTCTTCGCTGCGAATCGTCTGTGGGAGAAGCATGATGTCCATATAAGAAACAGTATCGCTCTTTCCGGCCTCCCGTTTGATCCGTTCTGCCTCTGCAAAGTCCACCAGACAATGCTTTGCAATCGTTTCTGTTAAGATATCTCCCGCAACCGGAATCATTCCATACGCAATGATACAGCCATCGTTCGTAATGGAAATATCACTTGTTCCGGCTCCAACATCAATCAGTGCAATATTCAGCATCCGGAAGCGTTCCGGAATCGCAAGCTGGATGGCTGCAATCGGCTCAAGGGTTAAGCTTGCCACTTCCAGTCCTGCAATCTCTACTGCTTTATACAGACCATCTACAACATCATCCGGAAGGAACGTGGCAATCAGATCCACGCCGATATTTCTTCCCTTATGTTCCTCAAGATTTCCCATCGGATACCCATTCAGATAGTAGCGTACCACAGAATGACCGACACAGTAGAATTTCACATCACTGTCTTTTTCTTCATTTAAAAACTCCTGATAAGCCTTCTCCACACCGGAGGATACCAGACGGTATATATCATCCTTTGAAATCTCCTGCTCATTCTGAAACTGGATTTCTTCATGAGTTGTCACCGTGCGAAGCACACGTCCTGCTGCCGCAATACAGACCCCTTTCAGCTTTTCACCGATCGCTTCCTCCAATTCCTGTTTCACCATACGGATGGTGTCTCCTACCTTCTGGATATCATGTATCTGTCCGTCCAGCATAGCACGGGTATCGTGCTCCTTCACCCGCTGTGCTACAACAATGAACCGGTTCTGATTCCGGTAGCCTACCGTTCCCACAATACTTCTGGTTCCAATATCCAGACCAAACACATATGTACTTGCGTTTCTTTTTTCTTCGATCACAGATACTCCCTAACCTTCCTGTCGATTTGTTCAAAACTGTCTTTAAGCTCCCCACTGTTATCAATCACAAAATGGCATGCCTTCCGGTATTCTTCCTCTGAAAGCTGCGACTGCATGATCGCATCAATTTTTTCATCCGAATAGTTCCGGGCTTCCTTTAACCGTTTACGTCTTATTTCCTCTGCCGCATAAATATACCACATATCATCCACAATATCCAGATATCCACACTCAATCAGGAGAGCCGCTTCGATAAACAGGAAATCAATCTGCTGTAGGCTTCTTTGCAGTTCAATTTCACTTAAAATATACTGTCGTACTGCCGGATGGATAATCCCGTTCACGGTCTCAAGCAGCGAAGCATCTGCAAAAATTTCCTCTGCCATACGCTTCTTATTAATCGTTCCGTCCTCATTTAAGATCGCCGGGGTCAATAGCTCCACAAGCTCTGCATAGCATTCCTGTCCTGGTTTCTCGACGTGATGCGCCGCTTCATCTGCAAGAATGATCTCACAGTTATAATGAATGCGGATGTATTCCAAAAGTGCCGTTTTTCCGGATCCTACTCCTCCGGTAATTCCAATCACCTTCATAAGCTGCTCCTTTATCTTCCTGTTCTGCTATTTTGCCTCATACCAGTTGATGCCCACATGAAGATCAATTTCCAGTTCTACGGCAAGGGATGAAGCATGTACCATTTCTTCTTCGAGAATCATCCTTACCTGTTCTTCTTCCTCCAAGGCTGTCTCAATCAGAAGTTCGTCATGCACCTGCAAAATCAGCTTTGACTTCAACCCTTCCTTCTTAAGCCGTTCAAAGACACGGATCATGGCAATCTTAATAATATCCGCTGCCGTCCCCTGAATCGGTGAATTCATGGCAACCCGTTCGCCAAAGGAACGCTGCATAAAATTACTGCTGAAAAGCTCAGGAACCGGCCTTCTTCTTCCATATAAAGTCACCGCATAGCCGTTCTTCTTTGCATCCTTAACAAGAGAATCAATGAACTGCTTTACCTGCGGATAGGTTTCAAAATACTGCTCAATATAGGCTGCTGCCTCTTTTCTTGATATACTCAAGTCTTCACTCAGTCCAAAGGAACTGATTCCGTATACAATACCAAAGTTTACAGCCTTGGCATTTCTTCTCTGCAGGTCCGTCACTTCCTCAAACGGAATGTGGAATACCTGGGAAGCAGTTGTCCGGTGGATATCCGCATGGGACCGGTACGCCTCAATCAGACGCTCGTCCCCGGACATGGATGCCAGCACCCTTAACTCAATCTGGGAATAGTCCGCATCCATGAAGCAATAACCATCCTTTGGAATAAAAACCTTACGGATCTGTCTGCCAAGCTCCATCCGGATCGGGATATTCTGTAAATTCGGTTCTGTGGAACTGATTCTTCCGGTTGCCGTAATCGTCTGGTTAAAGGTCGAATGTATCCGGTTTTCATCCTCAATATATGCAGCCAGACCGTCTGCATAGGTGGACTTTAATTTGGTAAGTCCGCGGTATTCTAGAATATGTTTTACCACCGGATATTCTCCGGATAACTTTTCAAGAACATCTGCTGCCGTGGAATAGCCGGTTTTCGTTTTCTTCCCACCCGGAAGTCCCATCTTTTCAAACAGAATCTCCCCTAACTGCTTCGGTGAATTAATGTTGAATTCACATCCTGCCTCGCTGTAAATCTCCTGCTCCAATTCGGTGATTTTACCCGAAAGAGCTTCTCCGTAATCCTTCAACGCTTCCGGATTCACGCGGATTCCTTCCTCCTCCATGGAAAAAAGCACCAGGGTGAGCGGCATCTCAATTTCACGCATCAGTCGGTCCATCTGTGTCTCTTCCAGCTTCTGCTGTAAACAAACAGCTGCCTGTGCACACACATAAGCTTCAAAGCAGCAGTACTTCAAAAATTCTTCCGGCTTTTCATTCAGCGCATCCTTAAAGGACAGTCTGCCAAATGCCTGTCCTTTCTCCGGAAGCATCAGGTTCAGATATTCATTGGCAATATCCTCTACCGTATAATCATTCTTAAGCGGATTCAACAGGTAGGCAGCCAGAATCACATCAAAGAACCGGTCTGTATCCTGTGCCTGCAAATAAGCATATTCACTCTTGATATCCGCAGTTGCAATCCGGCACTGTGCACCCAGAAGCGCTATTTTTTCTTTCAGATAGTCTTCGGTAAGAAAGCCCTGCTTCAAAACAAGGAAGCTTCCTTCTTCCTGAAGATGAAGTGCCACACCCAGCAGTTCTCCGTGCCGTCCGGCTTCCTTCACTACCTTCAGACCAATCTGCCTGTCCTTGTCAGACAATACCCTTGTAAAAAGTGCCTCCACCTCTGCAAGGTTCTCTACCAGATGAAACGAAGCAGATATTTCTTCGTTAGAAACACCCTTTTCAAATTTATTGAGTAAATTCTTAAATTCCAGCTTTTTAAATAATATATAAGAAGCTTCATTAAAAAAGTTTCCTACCCTTGCTTCTTCCAGGGAATAAGTAAGGGGGCTGTCAAGCTTAATCGTTGCAAGCTCCCTGCTTAAATAGGCGAGGTCTTTATTCTGAATCAGGGACTCCTTGACAGACTTCTTCGTCACCTCGTCGATATGCTCATAAATTCCATCCAGGGAACCAAACTGTACCATCAGATCCGTTGCTGTCTTCTCTCCTACCTTGGGAACACCCGGTATGTTATCTGCAGTATCTCCCATCAATGCCTTTAAGTCGATAAACTGAACCGGATTTACCTGATACTTTGCTTCCACATCGGCTGCATAGTAATTCTCGATTTCTGTTCTGCCACCCTTTGTCTTCGGAATGCGGATCCTGATCCTGTCCGTTGCAATCTGTAACAGATCCCGGTCACCGGAAACCAGGGAAACATCAATCCCCTCTGCTTCTGCACGCTTGGCAATCGTTCCTAAAAGATCATCCGCTTCATAACCTGCCTGCTCAATGATCCGGATTCCCATAGCCTGTAAAACTTCCTTCATTACAGGAACCTGTTCACGTAGTTCCTCCGGCATCGGTTTTCTCGTCCCTTTATACTCCTTAAACATTTCATGCCGGAAGGTCGGTGCCTTGACATCAAATGCCACGGTCAGATAATCCGGCGATTCTTCGTCCAGAATTTTAAATAAAATATTTAAGAACCCATAGATGGCATTCGTATGAAGACCGGCTGCATTCGTCAGATCCGGTACTCCATAAAACGCCCTGTTTAAAATACTATGTCCGTCTATCAGTACAAGCTTGCTCATTCCTTCTTACCCTCATACTATGATGTTGGGGTCAAAAGCCCCGACTTTGATACCTACGGATTGCTTCGTGCTACGCACTCCCACAATCCTGGTATCATACTATTATTTTAAAAACACAAACAGGGCTGCTACCGTGATTGCTTCTACCGCTACCAGTCCCTCCAGAATATATAAAAACATATGCACATTTTCACGCCAGTGCAGGTGACGTTCTGCAGCCGCAATGCACTCCGACAATTCCTTCTGCAGGTCAAATACTGCGCCATTTTCAAGGCGCACAAGTCCCTCACTTACCAAAAACTCTATCGTAAGCTCTTCCTTGCAGTCTGTGCAGTTTTCGATATGCTCCATGAACTCCCGCAGCTCCTCCGTAGTCAGATCATCGTCTAAAAACTGGGGAATCATCTTTTCTACCTGCTTACAATCCATGTCTCTGTTTCCTATGGTTATGAAATCAACTCTCTTTATTATACTTTGAGAAGTACGTTGCCACAAGGTCAAATGTCCGCTTTACTCTTTTCCCTGTAAATGCCTAGTTCTGAAGTTCTCTTCTTGCAAGCTCTAAGCATCCCATAATTCCCTGATCATCATGCAGGCTTGCCGGTACAATAAAGTGATCAATATCAGCTAATTCTTTGGTCTGAATGTATCCTGCCACCATTTCCAGAACCTTTTCACGGATCAACGGAAAAAGCTGCTCCTGATGCATGACACCACCGCCTAAGATTACCATTTCCGGTGATACTACCATGATATAATTGCAGATTGCCTGTGCAATATAATAAGCCTCAAGATCCCAGACTTCCTTATTATCTGCAAGCTCTACGCCCTTCTTCCCCCATCGCTTTTCAATTGCAGGACCTGCTGCCATGCCTTCAAAACAGTTTTTATGATAAAAGCAGAAGCCCTCATAATGATCATCCTTACGCGGAATCATGAGTATATGTCCTGCCTCCGGATGAAGCATGCCATGTACAAGGTTTCCTTCAGAAATAATACCGGCTCCGACTCCGGTTCCGATGGTGATATACATTACGCTCCTTTTACCCTTCGCCTGTCCAAAGGTTGCTTCTCCCAATACCGAACCATTGACATCCGTATCAAAGCCTACCGGACAATGCAGAGCTTCCTCAAATCTCTGTACGATAGGGGTATCACGCCATGCAAGCTTCGGTGTGCTGGTAATATAGCCATATTTCTCACTTTTCCTGTTCAGTTCTACCGGTCCAAAGCATGCAATTCCCAGTGCATCAATATTCTTATCCTTAAAATATTCAATTATTCTTGGTATCGTAATTTCCGGTGTTTCTGTAGGAATCGAAATCTGTTCAAAAATTTCTCCCTGTTCATTCCCGATCGCACATACCATCTTTGTCCCGCCTGCTTCCAATGCTCCCAATCTCATATTACTTATTCCTCCATAATGATTTCATTACTGTTCACTCGCATCTCATTCCAGTAATGTCATTTTATTTTAATCAGCTTTTAAAAGTATACCATTTTTTTCTTGAATTTTAAATAGGGATATGATAATATAATATTCGTCTGAAAACGCCGGCATGTCGGAATGGCAGACGAGGCAGACTCAAAATCTGTTGTGGGCAACCACGTGTGGGTTCAAGTCCCACTGCCGGCACTCTTTAAGGAATATTGTAAAATCACATTTTCCTTTAAAATCCTTGTATTTACTGGATTTGTGGAATATCAAACAAAAAACAAAAATTTAAAATCAGGCATAAAAATATCATGTTTTACCCCAAAATGCAACACGAAATAATCCCGGCAAAACTGCCGGGATTTCTCTATTGTCATTAATAATTCTTTGCACTCTCTTATCACCTAAGAAACTTATTTTTCAGTGTACTAGAACTTAATTCTGGAATAAATATCCAGTCCATCAAACGTTGCAAAGTAATCCTTCGGAGTCTCAGCACGGCGGATCAGCTTCACACTTCCGTCCTCTTTCAAAAGCAGCTCTGCACATTTCAGCTTTCCGTTGTAATTGTAACCCATCGAAAATCCATGCGCACCTGCATCGTGAATCACCAGATAATCTCCCATCTCAATTTCCGGAAGCATACGGTCAATGGCAAATTTATCATTATTTTCACACAGGGAACCGGTCACATCATACTTGTGGTCGCAGGGAGCATCCTCCTTGCCGAGTACCGTAATATGATGATAAGCACCATACATTGCGGGACGCATCAGATTGACCGCACAGGCATCCACCCCAATGTATTCCTTGTAGGTGTGCTTTTCATGGATGGCCTTTGTCACAAGCTGTCCATAAGGTCCCATCATAAAACGTCCCATTTCAGTATAAATTGCAACATCTCCCATTCCGGCCGGAACCAGAATTTCTTCATAAACCTTACGCACCCCCTCTCCGATCACACGGATGTCATTCGGTGTCTGATCCGGCTTGTAAGGAATTCCAACACCACCGGAAAGGTTGATGAATTTAATATCTGCTCCGGTCTCCTTTTCAAGACGTACTGCCAGTTTAAACAGCTGACGGGCAAGCTCCGGGTAATATTCATTCGTCACCGTATTGCTTGCAAGGAAAGCATGCATCCCGAAATTCCTCACACCCTTTTCTTTCAGAATACGGTATCCCTCAAACATCTGCTCCGTAGTAAATCCATACTTGGAATCTCCCGGATTATCCATGATTCCATTACTCAGCTCAAAAATTCCACCGGGATTGAAGCGACAGCTCATCGTTTCCGGAAGCCTGCCTAAAATTCCTTCTACAAAATCAATGTGGGTAATGTCATCCAGATTAATGATCGCTCCTAATTTGTTCGCATATGCAAATTCTTCTGCCGGTGTGTCATTCGAAGAAAACATAATGCTTTCTCCTGTAATACCCATGGCCTCACTCAGCATAAGCTCTGTCCTGGAAGAGCAGTCACAGCCACAGCCATACTCTCTTAAAATCTCAATCAGATACGGATTGGGTGTTGCCTTTACTGCAAAATACTCACGGAAGCCCGGATTCCATGCAAATGCTTCCTTCACAGCCTGCGCATTCTCGCGAATTCCCTTTTCATCATAAATATAAAATGGAGTAGGAAAATCTTTGTTGATTTCCTGTGCTTTTTCCTTACTGATAAATGGTACTTTTTTCATGTTTTTATCCTTTCTCCTCATTTATTTCAATCAGCTTCATCTCATTACGAAGCATCTCTTTAAACACTTTAATAAAATTTGCCTGTGCCGTATACAGACAGGTGTCGGATTTGCTTTTGTTGATCTCTCCGGTCAGTGCATATTCGGAATCGGTGATAAGATGCACCACATTACCACGGCCTTCACTTCGATATAAAATGGCGTGTTCTTTCAGCTCTGTGGAATTCAGTTCTCCATCTGTGATCAACACAATCTTGATCTGACGCTTTGCGAGAGCTAAAAGCTCTTCTTCCAGGGCATTCACATACTCGGCCTTCGCTGCAATATACACTCGTTGCCCGGTATGTTCCAGCATAAAGCTCATCTTACTGCGAATATTGGAATATCCTTCGACAGTAATATAACCGGTCGAGGATTTCTTCACCTCCGGGATATGTTCACACAGATAGGTTCTCGCATTCTGCAGATCCTTCACCTTATGATCACAGAATTCCTCAATGGAAGCTGCCACATAGCGGTTCGAACTTCCCTGCACCAGAAATGCTGCGCCCTTGTCGGTTAGGTCAGACAAACCTCCATAGACATTGGATCTGGAAATTCCTGTCATCTTCGCCACTTCATAACCGGTCAGTTCTCCGTTCTGATAAAGACAAAGGTAAATATTGGCTTCCTGCCTGGTCAGTCCAAACTGAACCAGCTTATCCAAAATCAGATTTTCTTCCATCATACACCTCATACACCTGTTTTTTATTCAACTCCAAAAATGATCCACTGTATCATTTTCTCATATGCAAGGCAACTAAATAAGCTGTACTATAGTGTTTCTTTTTAGGAACACTATAGTACAGCTTCGGTTTCTTGTCAAGTAGTCATACTTTAGATATTCTCAATCTGCCAGTCAATTGGCGTAAGACCATGGCTCACCAGGAAATCATTGGTCTGGCTGAAATGCCTGCAGCCAAAAAATCCACGGTAAGCAGATAACGGACTGGGATGTGGTGCCTTTAAAATCAGATGCTTCGGATTCGTGAGCATCGGTATCTTACGCTGTGCGGGACTTCCCCACAGCAGGTACACGATCGGACGATCCTGCGCATTCACCGCCTCAATAATCGCATCTGTGAACTTCTCCCACCCTCTTCCCTGATGGGAATTCGCCTGATGGGCACGAACCGTCAGGACAGTGTTTAACATCAGGACACCCTGTCTGGCCCACTTTTCCAGATAACCATTATTCGGGATATAACAGCCGCAGTCATCATGTAATTCTTTATAAATATTCTGTAGGGATGGTGGAATCTCTTTCTGATCCGGCAATACCGAGAAGCAGAGTCCATGTGCCTGATGGGCATTATGATATGGATCCTGCCCAAGGATCATCACCTTCACCTCACTTAACGGAGTCAGATGAAAGGCATTAAAAATATCGTCTGCAGGAGGATAAATCACATGCGTATGATACTCTTCCTTCACAAACTGATATAATTCTTTATAATATGGCTTCCTGAATTCACCACCAATGGCATCCAGCCAGTCATTTTGTATCATTGCCATAGCCTTCCTACTCCCTTTGCTGTATCATATTGCAAATGCATTACCCTTACTCTCTGCATATCCTGCTTTTATAAGCTTCTGTTTATTCCATGTCAACCCCTGCATAATCTATAATCGTACACTCACTCCACGATCTCTTAAATATTGTTTCACATCACGAATTTCCAATTCACGGAAATGAAATAAAGAAGCTGCAAGTGCCGCTTCTGCCTTGCCCTCTGTCAGTGCCTCACAGAAGTGCTCCATCGTTCCGGCACCGCCCGATGCAATAACCGGAATACCAACGCTCTCTGCTACGGCTTTCGTTAATGCAAGATCATATCCTGCTTTCGTTCCGTCACAATCCATACTTGTCAGAAGAATTTCACCGGCGCCTGATTGTTCCGCTTTCACGGCCCATTCCACCGCATCAATTCCCATATCCACTCTGCCGCCATTTTTAAAGATATTCCAGCCGGAACCATCCTCTCTGCGCTTGGCATCAATAGCAACTACCACACACTGGCTTCCGAACTTATCGGCCGCCTCACTGATTAAAACCGGATTCATAATTGCTGCCGAATTGACTGCTACCTTGTCCGCACCTTCACGAAGAATCATTTTAAAATCCTCTACCGTACGGATTCCGCCGCCGACCGTAAACGGAATAAATACATTCTCTGCAACACGTCGTACCATATCTGCCTTAATCTCTCTGGCATCCGAGGATGCTGTAATATCTAAAAAAACCAGCTCGTCCGCACCTGCAGCATCATAAATCTTCGCTACCTCAATCGGATCCCCTGCATCCCGCAAATTCACAAAATTGGTCCCTTTGACCACCCGGCCATTATTCACATCCAGACAAGGGATAATTCGTTTCGTATGCATCCTACTTTTCCTCCCTGCAAATAGTGATAAAATTCTTCAAAATATGCAGTCCGACCTCAGAGCTCTTTTCCGGATGGAACTGACAGGCAAAGATATTTCCATGTTCTACTGCTGCATGAATCAGTGTTCCATATTCTGTCGTTGCTGCTACATCATCGATATTCCCTGCTTTCAGATAATAGGAATGCACGAAGTATACATAAGAATCCTCTTCAATCCCCTGAAAAAGACGGTTCTCCTTCGGAAAGTGCAGGGAATTCCATCCAATATGAGGAACCTTCAGCTTCCCATCATCCGGAATCCGCACAATCTCACCCGGTAACAGCGCAAGTCCTTGTACGCCCGGCGTTTCATCACTTTTTTCGAACATCAGCTGCAATCCCAGACAGATTCCAAGAAACGGAATCTTCCGCTCCACTACCTCATGAATTACAGCTTCCAGTTCATAGCTGCGGATCCTTGCCATGGCATCTCCAAAGGATCCTACCCCCGGAAGGATCACACCCTCTGCACTCAAGATCTTCTCCGGATCTCTCGTAATTACCGCTTCCTCTTCCAGGAACTGAATGGCCTTTTCCACACTCTTAATATTACCGGCATCATAGTCAATTATTGCGATCATACATTGTCTCCCATATCAATAAAAGCTTCTTCATCCGGAAGTACATCCTCTGGTACAGAAGGTGTTTCTTCTACCGGTTCCTCGCCGGGAAGATAAAATTCTGTTCCATGAAGTATGGAATCCAGCTTTCTTGTGTAAGTTTCATTATCATAACCGTTAATTTCCACTGCTTCCTCTGGCGATACCCCGTAATCATCCTGTAAAATAGTACAGATTTGCTGATAGATTGCTGTCAGCTCGTTCTGTGAACCACTCGTGTCGGAACCCGCAAGTTCAATGTACAGATCCACTCCCTGGAATAGCGCATCCAGCGCTTCCATATCCTCGCCGAGAGCCATCCGGTTATGATAGGAATCCAGCTTATGCTGTAAAGAAAGGATCTCCGTTGCACGCTGATACATAATCTCATCGCTGCTTCCCAGCTTTTTATTATTCAGCTGCTCATAAACGGTCTTATAATCTCCTGCATAAAAAGCTCTTCTTGCCTCTGTTTTATCTGCATATTCCGGAAGGAAACTACTTAAAAAGGTAATCGCAGCAATCAATGTTACACAGAATGCAACCAGCACAATCGTCGCCCTTCTGGTGAGAACCTTTGGTTCGGGCGGACGCTTTTCTTTTTCCTTCTTTTCCTTCTTTTCTTTTTTCTTCTTTTTCTTTGCAGGAGCCTCTCCGGCATTCTCGCCTTCTTCTTCCTCCGCTCCTTCTTCTGGAACAGCCTTGCCTGCCTTTTTGCCTTTTTTCTTCTTATCTTTCTTCTTTTTCTTATTTGCGTCCTCGTTATCCAGTTCTTTGATGATTTCAGCATTTTCACCGGTAGCATTCTCAGCTCCTTTACTTACCTCATCCTCAATTTCCTCTGCTTCTTCCGTTAAGAAATGCCAAAGTCTTGCAAAGAATCCGGGGTTCTTTTCCATTCCAGCTTCCGCATCCTTATCTCGAATGCTGTCTAATGCATCATCAAGCGACACTTCTGCACCTTCATCGGTCATGAAACCGACTTCATCCGCAGATTCTCCGTTTTCCTGATTTGCTTCTCCTTCTGCCTCCCCGGTTTCCACCGATTCTGCCTTTGACTTTCCAAATAATTTCTTCCGGGGCTTTTTTTCTTTCTTTTCTTTTTTAGCACTTTTCTCTTTTTTCTTTTTCGCCTTGGGCTCTTCCTCAGAATCCTCTGCACCAGCCGGTCCTTCTTCCGCAGAAGTGCCCTCTGAGGGTGCTTCCTTGATTCCTTCCAGAAGCGCTAACATATCTGCATCACTGGTATCCAGACTTTCGTTGTTGTCAACCTTTTTTAACATTTCATTGATGTCAGAAAGGTCTTCATCTGTACCAGCCATCTGATCAAGAAGTCCTGTAACATCCTCCTCAGACTGATCCTTTCCCAGTTGCCTGTTTTCATCTGCTGTATGATTTTCTGCAGACTTCTCTTCAACCTCCTGTGGTTCCGGCTCCTGCTCTCCGTCCTGATCCTTCATAGACATCAACAGATCATCCAGATCTGACTTCCAGGCTTCTTTCGGTCCGGATTCTGCTGCATCTCCTGTTGTTTCCACAGACTCTACGGGTTTCCATCCGGAATCATCGGCATTTTCATCCTGCGAGACTTCAGCAATTTCCTGATTCATCTTTTTCTCAGTATTTTCAAACGCAGCTTCGCTTACCGGCTCCGCCTTAGATTCTTCCGGTTCTTCAATCAATTCATCAGGTTCCACATCTATCACCGGTTCTTCCGGCTTTTCAATCGGTTCCTCCACAGGCGCTCCAATGATTTCTTCCTCTCCGGCGTCCACAACCTCTTCCGGTTCTTCAGAATCTTCTGCCATATCAGCTGGCCGGTCCGGTTCTGTATGCTCTAATTCATCTAACATACTGTTCAGATCCTCCGTTGAGAAATCAGACGGTTTGTTCTCTGCTTTATTCATATCCTGCATTGCATCTTCCATGGAATCCGGTTTGTTATCCATCATGGATTTCAGCAAATCATCTAAGTATTGTTCTTCCGATGCCATACCTGTCTCCTCCCGTTTATACAAGGATAGTTTATCATACTAATATTGTTTCGACAATTCCTTTAAGAAGTCTGCAGGGTTTTGACAGATTCCCTCTGCTTTACCTGCAATCTCTTCTGTAATCTGGTATAAAGAGTGATGTACGCGATACATATAGGCTTTATTATTAATATAGGTTGTTTTCTCAAACGGCCAACGGATTACCGTCGGATACGCCATCCCGACTCCAAGCTCCAACACACAAAGCTCCCTGTTCAATGTTCCCTGCAGCCATTTCTTATAAAGTGACCACTGGGAAAGATAGCCATCCTCCACATAATTTTCCGTTTCCACATGGTTAAATGCAAGAGGCTTCCCACATTGTGGACATACTGGCAGATGAAGCTCTGACTCTGGAATCTCTCCCTTAACAAGAGCTTCCATTTCCACCAACAGATCAGGATAAATCTCTTTTACCGGATAAAGCTCTGTATGTTTTCCATCCTCACACTGCATTCTTCTCAGATCGCCACATGGCGTAACAACCCGGTTCAAATCCAGTTCTGAATCCCAGATACTTCCATCCTGACATAGGGAAACAATAAAATAATTCTTATGCTCTAATATCTTTACAAGATTCTGATAAATTTCCTGATTTTCCTTTAATCTATTCTCCAAAAAATATGCCAGAAGATATGAATGTATGGCAGTATTTTCTACTTTTTCACAGGCTGCATGATACTCCGGTGATTTTCTTATTTTTCGATAAAGATCCAGTTCTTCACCCAATCCTACCAGAAGCATCTGAGAATTGGTGATTTTTTCTTTTATATTCATCTATAAACTCATTCCTTACTTATACAATCTGAACAGAAACAGCTTATTACCGTTAGAACGCGCCCATGACGCGCAAACTAAGAGATAAAAAGGAGCCGATCATCTCGGCTCCTCATTCTCTTATTTCTTCACTAAATCATCAATAATCCGAACCAGGTTTGCAATCTCCGGTTTGGATAACTGTGCATCCGCACCAAGTGCTTCGCCCTTCCTTTTCATTTCGTCATTTACCAGTGATGAAAAGATGACAACCGGAATATCTTTCGTTTCATCATCAGATTTAATTAACTTCGTCAAACGATGTCCATCCATCAATGGCATTTCAATATCGGTGATGACACATTGTACATGATCCTTCAATGTACCATCTGCCTTACAGGCCTGAATTACATCATACGCTTCCTGACCATTCTGTGTGTGGATCAGGTTATCATATCCTGCTTTCTTTAAAGAATCCACGATCAGCTTATTTAATAATACAGAATCCTCCGCAATCAGAATTGGAACATTGCTTCTCTGGCGAACTCCCATATCATCAATTTCACTTATCTTAAGTCCTGTCTCCGGATTAATATCTGAAACAATCTTCTCAAAATCAAGAATAATGACGAGCCGGTTGTCCAGCTTCACAATACCTGTGGAAATACTGTCTTCAGATGTGGAAACGGTAGCTCCCGGTTTAATAATCTGTTCCCAGGAAATTCTATGTATTCCCTTTACAGCATCTACATGAAATGCAATATCGAGCTTGTTAAAATTCGTGATAATAAATAATCCACCCTCTTCAGATACCCCTCTCTGCAAACAATTCTTCAGATCAATTGCTGTAATCATGGTATCTCTCGGCATAAAAATACCTTCAATACTCGGATGTGAATTTGGTACGGGAGTAACCTTCTGATAAGGAATAATCTCCTTAATCTTGGCTACGTTAATTCCATAAGCATTGCCATCCAGTTCAAACTCCAAAACTTCAAGTTCATTCGTTCCGTTTTCAAGAAGAATTTTTGTATCCATATTGACCACCTCATTCTTTAGACCTTCTATAATCCAAATTATAGCATAGATTCCATTATCTAACAACCATATTTTCTATTAACCCCATATTAATGTAACAGTTCAGCCTTACCCATTCATAAGCTGCCGCACTAAATTCGTGCTTCGCTTTCACTTGTACTTATTAAGCGCTCTATAAAAGAATATGAAAAAAGAGTTTACATTTGTAAACTCCGTAAAAACATTCAAAAGGTTTTGTTTATACCTTCAAAACCGATACCGAACCATTTTCCATCTTCTTTCCAAGTTAAGCTTCCGGTCGATTAGTACTTATCCGCTCAATACATTACTGCACTTACACTCTAAGCCTATCTACCTCGTCGTCTTCAAGGGACCTTCTTCTTGCGAATCGGATATCTCATCTTGAGGGGGGCTTCACGCTTAGATGCCTTCAGCGTTTATCCCGTCCGGACTTGGCTACTCTGCCATGGCTCTGGTAGCCAACAGATACACCAGCGGTCCGTCCATCCCGGTCCTCTCGTACTAAGGACAGCTCCTCTCAAATATCCTACGCCCACGCCGGATAGGGACCGAACTGTCTCACGACGTTCTGAACCCAGCTCGCGTACCGCTTTAA
>ERZ1106939.42-NODE-42-length-90749-cov-12.146978_pt1 | contig 90749 bp, 70 predicted proteins | sample MGYA00403669_ERZ1106939 | MGnify/ENA primary metagenome ERZ1106939 (study PRJEB35170, sample SAMEA104062447) | human gut metagenome | biome: human gut; feature: human-associated habitat; material: faeces | place: Denmark | collected 2012-09-28 ...
CTTGCATGTGTTAGGCACGCCGCCAGCGTTCATCCTGAGCCAGGATCAAACTCTCAATAAAAAGTTGTCCTTAGCCTAAGTTAAACTTGGCTTATCCTTCCTGCCTTGGAAGTTCTCTTTCAAGTCCTTCCTCGACTTGGATTTATGGTTTCGTTCTTCTGAAATTTCTTTGAGTTCCATGAACTCTGTTCTAGAATTTTCAGGGTTGCATTGCTGTTTATTTGTCAAGGTACAAGCAAGGCCGGATTTTGTACGGCAGCTTTTGAAAGCTCGCTTTCTTAAAAGCTGTTGTGCAAAAGACGATTGTGCGACAGCACTCAGCGAGCAGTGTTTTTCTGCAAGCTGTCCTTGCTTCTGTGTTGCTTCGTTTCGTTTGTGTCACCCGCAACGATGTATACTATATCATCCTCCCCAATGATTGTCAACACTAATTTTAAAAATTTTTCAGATATTTTTCGACAAGCTTCGAAAGCCTTGATTTTACAGGGTTTTTCAGCATTTCTTTTTTGAATAAAACAGCTGTCAGAAAAAGTTTTCCCAACAGCCGCTCTTTTTTTTATTTGTTATATTGCTACTCTATTACACATCTATATTTCTCTATGATCCAATCTTATATTAATTTCTCAATATCTGCTCAGATCTTAACCAGCTCATACTGATCCGTTCCGAGGCCAATCTTAACAGCATGAGCAATACAGGTTCTCCATTCGGTATCTGGATGCGTCATATGGAAATGATCATGGTCTTCCTTTTCTCCGTGCTTTCTGATATTCTCCCCAAGTATACTCTCTGCAACCGGAGCTGCCTGATTACACAGATCAGCACAGGCCTGATCAAGTGCTACCGGATCAAACGATGCCAGCATACCGATATTGGGAATGATCGGAATATCATTCTCTGCGTGGCAGTCACAATTTGGAGATACATCACAGATCAATGATACATGGAAACAGGTTCTGTCCTTACATACTGCAAGACTGTACTCTGCTATTTTATAATTCAGCATAGCAAGGGAATCTACGAAATCTGCTGCGATTGCATCCTTCGGGCATACTGCCAGACATCTTCCACATCCCACGCATTTTTCGTGGTCAATCGTTACCTTATGGTTCTTAATAACCGGAGCACCGTGGGCACAGATTCTGTTGCATGCTCCACAGCCTACACAGGCTGACTGGTTTACACTCGGCTTACCTTCACAGTGCTGTTCCATCTTGCCGGCACGGGAACCGCATCCCATTCCGATATTCTTTAACGTACCACCAAATCCGGCCATCTCATGTCCTTTAAAATGGGTCAGGGTAATAAATACATCCGCATCCATAATAGCATGACCGATCCTGGCTTCCTTCACATATTCTCCATCAATCGGAACAATCGTTTCATCGGTTCCCTTTAATCCATCTCCGATAATCACGTGACACCCCGTCTGGTAAGGGGAAAATCCGTTCACGTATGCCGTCTCCAAATGATCGAGCGCATTCTTCCGACTTCCTACATATAGCGTATTACAATCGGTTAAAAAAGGCTTTCCTCCAAGCTCCTTGACATAGTCTGCTACCACTCTGGCATAATTTGGACGTAAAAAAGCAAGATTGCCATACTCCCCGAAATGAATTTTAATTGCCGCATACTTGTCAGTAAAATCAATCGTTTCAAATCCGGCAGTCTTCATCAGACGGTGAAGCTTCTGCAATAAATTTTCAGGTCCGGTTGCTTTAAAGGATGTAAAATATACTTTTGCCTTTTCCATCAGTCATTCTCTCTTCAAAATTAATTTCTATTTAACCCTCGAAGTACTCTCTTAATAATGTCATCACTCGCTCTAATCACAGTTCAGAACAACTTCGCAGCTCTCGTTCTTAAGCTTCACACTTAAGGAGTCAATGGACTGTAAATCCTCCACCGGATATTCTCCGACCACTACAAGTTCGGTCTCTTCATTCGGTCCTAAGGTTCCCTGATAGGTTGCCAGATCATTCAGCAGCATGGTAGTGAGCGCATTTTCCTCTTCTCCATTCATAATTATCTTTACTCTCACTGTTCCCGGCTGAATCTGAATATCCTGTTCTTCATTCAATAGGTTTCTTAAGGTAAATTTCACCACCAGAAGATTATTTCCGGGTGTTGCATTCATCACAAAATAAATCTCATTGCCGTTCTTCGGATAAAATTCATCCACTTCATATCCGGAATAGGTTAAAGAAACATCCTGTAGTCCAAGAATCTGTTCCGCATCTGCCTGAATCTCTGCTTCCGCCTGTTCTGCACTGAACACATCCTGCTGTGGCTCCTGCATCTGCTCTGGTTCCTTTGGAATGTCCGCTTCTTCTGCCGGTGCCTGCATGGTTTCTTCCACCGGCGTTTCTTCCTCATTCTTAAGGGTAGAAAGGTCTACCAGCTTCCCCTGATAATTGGCGTCATGCTTGAGTACTGCTGTGGATGCATATTCCACGACCAGTGCTTCCTGTTCTTCACTAAGGGAAGGAATTGTATTACCGCAGCCACTAAGACTCACAATCAATGTGCCTGCCAAAAGGATTATAAATGGTTTCATTTTTTTGTTTTTCATCTGCTCTACCTCGTTACGGATATAGTATCATTTCTATTTTCCTTTATCAAGTTCAAACCAGAATTCTACCCCATTGTCATAATTCAATACACCATATGACTGATTCATAGAATCCATTATGGCCTTCACAATCGATAAACCGACTCCGCTTCCTCCATAGGCTCTGGTCCTTGCCTTATCAACTTTATAGAACTTTTCCCATATATGCGCAATACTGTCTTCCGGAATCGGAGCTCCCGTATTGAAAACAGACACTCTCACCTTATTCTCTGTGGGTTGTACCTGTACTTCGATAATCTTCTCTCCATCGACATGATTCATGGCATTGGTAAAATAATTATTGAACACCTCTTCCACGCCGAATTCATCCGCCCAGACATGAATAGGCGGATAGTCTTCCATTTTAAGCTGTACACCCTTCTGCTCACAAAGCAGCAGCGAAGACTGCAGATAGTTCCGGATGAGATCTACCACATCAAATCTTTCTAAAGAAACGGTCTTGTTACCAAATTCCAGCTGATTCAGTGTCAAAAGCTTTTGTACCATCTGATTCATCTTGGATGCTTCATCAACAATAACCTCACAATAATAGTTCCGGCTTTCTTCATCATCATTCACGCCTTCCTTCAGTCCTTCCGCATATCCCTGGATCAATGCAATTGGTGTCTTCAACTCATGGGATACGTTGGACAGAAACTCCGTTCTCATTTTCTCCATCTCATTCTTCTTCTCAATGTCACGAAGAAGTTCATTGTTCGCACTCTTTAATTCGGAAATCGTCGTTTCCAGTGTTTCGGACAACTGGTTAATGTTCTGCCCTAAGAGTGCAATCTCGGTCCTGCTCTTCCCCTTATATTTTGCATCAAAATCCAAATGGTTCATTCGCTCCGAGATCTGTGTCAGTTCCTTGATTGGTTCGGAAATTTTTCTGGATACGATCATAATAATCAAAGCTGCCAGAATTGCCGCTCCAATTCCGATATAAGCCAGAAACCGATTTGCCAGCGATACGCTCTCCCGGATACTTTCTACAGGAGTTCTCAAAAGGAACAGATTTCCGTTATCCAATACTCCCCATAAATCAATGAAATCCTGCTGTGTCCGGTCATCCTTTAATGCAATCATCTGATACTTTTTATGATCAAGAATCGTCCTGCGGCCATCCGTTGTATCCTGATTAAACAAATAGCTCAATAACTGCTTCGAAAGCAGTTCATAATTATTGGCAGATGTTTTGAGCGTCTTCGCCTCTGCATCCAGAATGACAATATTAATGTTATTCTTGGTGCAGATATTCTGGAACTGGATATCAAACTTATCTGAAGCAAGCGTGCCGTTATTGGAAGAGGCGTTGATAACCCGATATGCTTCCAACATGGCATGCTTCTTATTATTAATATAATAACGCTCCAAAAAGGTATTATTGATAAACCAGCATAATAAAATAGTGCCAGCCATTAAACATCCAAAAATGATGGTAAACTGTCGTTGAATGGAATATTTATACTTCAAATTGATCCCTCATTTCCAGGCATTTTGTTATCTGTTGCCGTGATAATGATATAAATTTTACATCATTCTTTACATGTTTTCTACCCAATACACACAATCTACATAAGTAAAAGAAGTCCATTGCAAACTATATGGACTCCTTCCCGCACTATTCCCCCATCTTATAACCAACACCCCAGATCGTCTTAATTAAATCTCCCTTGTCACCAAGCTTACTGCGAAGCTTTTTCACATGTGTATCAATCGTTCTGGCATCTCCGAAATAATCATAATTCCAGACATGGTTTAAGATCTTTTCCCTGGATAGCGCAATTCCTTTATTTTCCATAAAATAGGTAAGCAGTTCAAATTCCTTAAAGCTTAAGTCTACCGGCTTTCCGTCAATGGTAACACTGTGGGCTGTCTTATCCACAACAATGCCGCCATACTCAAGAAGTTCAGTTTCTTCTGCCTGGTTGGTTCTGCGCAGCACTGCTTCTACACGGGCTACGAGAATCTTAGGACTGAACGGTTTCGTAATATATTCATCCACGCCAAGCTGGAACCCCTGAAGTTCGTCCCGTTCATCGCCTTTGGCTGTCAGCATAATAATTGGTACCTGTGAGGTCTGACGGATCTCCCGGCACACTTCAAAGCCATCCATCTTCGGCATCATCACATCCAGAATAATCAATGCAATATCCTTGGTGGCATAAAACAGATCAAGTGCCTGGCTGCCATCTTCTGCTTCCAGTACTTCAAAATTACTCTTTATAAGGAAATCCTTTACCAGCTTCCTCATACGACTTTCATCATCTGCTACAAGTATTTTCAATCGCTCCATGTATGTACCACCTTTCTCAGGTAATTTCCATTATGTTCCGTCCGGAGTATCCTCTGCTGCTTCCGATGTTGTTGCAGCTTCCTTATCGTCCTCTATCTGCAGTTCCTGCTCTTTCTCTTTCACCGCCTTCTCACGCTCTGTCAGCTCCTGCTCCCAGGAGGCATACTGGTTCTGAATAGCCTTACGGTAATTCAGGGCATTTGCATTTTCACCATTTAAGGTAATGATAAACAAGACCGCTACCAGCAAAACAAGAATCACATTCATGATCACTGAAATCCGCATTTTATCTGCGGTAGTCATTTTCTTCTTCATAGAAGGATGAATCCTCTCTCGCGCAACGCCTTTATTCTCCTGCTCGTCCACCTTTTGGAAATGAAAGGTGTGGTACAGTGGAATCGGGCGGATCCGGTCTGCGTCAATTCCTTCTTCCTTTAACCTCGCCTGCAGAAACTTCAGATATTCCCAGCCTACGGGCGTAACGAAAATTCTTTCATCCAGTACCTTATCATAAATTGCCAGCATATTCTCCGGGCTTCTCCCGGAAATGCGCTGTTCAAAATAGGTTGCCTTTTCAATTTCAAGCGCTGCTTCACCGGCATCGGATAAACGGTCAAACCGATAGCCACCAACAACAAGCTCTTTCTGATCTTCCATACAAGCTCCTTATCACGACATCCTAGTAACAGGCCAGCCTTGCTTATTCATTTGCAATATACAGAACACCGAGTGTTCCGTATCCGCAATGACTGGATACAACGCCTCCGGCTCTGGTAATACAGATTTCGTCAAAGTAGTGAAGCCCTTCGAGATAATCATACACTTCCTGTACGACTTTCGGGTCACTTCCGGAATGAGTAATAAATACACGATCCTTGTGCGAATTCAGCATTGCTTTTTCCATATCCTTAACATAATCCAATGTGACATGAAGCATATTTCCACGATATTTCTTTGCAGGCTTCATTGCTCCGTCTACAACAATAATCTGCGGATGCAGCTTCAAAGCACCGCCTGCCAACGCAGCCAGTCCGCTGCAACGGCCTCCACGATAAAGATAGGTTAATGTATCTACCACAAAGCTTGCCCGCACCAGCGGCTTCAGCTCCTCGATCTTTGTAATGATTTCTTCTGATGCTTTCCCTTCCTTCGCCATAATAGCTGCTTCAATGACAAGAAGTCCGATACCGGTAGAAAGGTTTGCCGAATTGATTACATGGAAACGATCCTCTGCTTCCAGCTCTGCGGCTGCCATATGCATCACATTCCCTGACGTAGACATATCATCTGAAATAGAGAAGGATATGATCTCATCCCCCTGATCCAGATAAGGCTCCGCTGCCTTCATCACATCTTCAATTGAAACAGCCGAGGTCTTCGGTGTCGTCTTATGTTCGTCCGACCATTTGTAAATCTCATCGGGTGTAATGTCCACTCCATCTAAAAATTCCTCTTCTCCAAGTAAAATATGAAGAGGTAAAATGGTGATGTCATAGCGTTCAATCAGCTCTTTCGATAAGTCACAGGTGCTGTCTGAAAAAATGCGAATCATATTCGGTCTCCTTCGTGTTATTTTTAAAAAAGCCCGGTAACCACCAGGCTTTTAAGCTGGAATAGGCGGGAGTCGAACCCGCGTCCAAAGACCCATTCCCTGTCCTTCTACTATCATAGTCATCCAATTCCGTGATTGCTCACCATTCCCTCTGCCTGACGGAGGTAGACGCCCTTCAGGTTTCAGTAGCTTCATGGTACGCCCATGGGGGCAAAGCTTAGCCCATGTCGTTTCCTACATCGTTGATGCCTGGGTCTTAATGTGTAGGTGCACTAAGTCAGACAGCTGCCCTTAGGCAGCAAATGCTAATTTTTCGTCAGCGTTTATATTTATTTTTGCGATTTGACGCATCGCCTGCGGATAGCTTCTCCAGCTGCAAGACCCCTGTCGAAACCTTTACTATCCCGTGTTAAAATGATAGTAAGAACTATCCTTACGAATGCAAGCATTCGACGGACATATTTCCATAAATTACATGTCTCTGAATAGTTCATATTATATTATAATGCATTCAAAAAAGCAACCTCCTTACGCACGGAGACGGACTTTTAATTCCTTTTCGGCTTCTCTTTTCTGATCCTTCTTTGCAATATCCTGCCGCTTATCATACAGCTTCTTGCCTTTGGCAAGACCAATTTCGATTTTGGCTCTTCCATTACTGAAATAGACCTGCAGAGGCACAATGGTATATCCCTTCTCGGCGCTGTTTCCGATCAGCTTCTGGATCTGCGATTTATGCAAAAGGAGCTTCCTCACGCGCAGCGGATCTTTGTTAAAAATATTTCCCTTTTCATATGGGCTGATATGCATGCCGTAAATGAACACCTCTCCATTTTCAATCCTGATAAAGGCTTCCTTAATACTGCACTTTCCCATACGCAGGGATTTTACTTCCGTTCCATGTAAAACAAGCCCTGCTTCATACTTTTCTTCGATAAAATAATCATGATATGCTTTTTTATTATTTGCTACAAGCTTCAATTCTTCTTTCGCCATACTCGTCAGCCTTTCTGATTTTATCCGGATTCTGTCAGACCATTATACGGATAACTATTCGTCCTTATTCCTTTTGCAGCACAAAATCCACGGATTTCATCTGCAGATCCACATCATCCACGATCACATCCACCTTCTGTCCCAGCCGGAAGGTTCTGCCGGTATCCCGGCCAATCATTTCATATGCCTGTTCATCATAATAGTAATAATCGCCTGCCATGCGGGATACATGAACCATACCTTCTACGGTATTGGGCAGTTCCACATAAATTCCCCATGCTGTCACACCGGAAATCACACCTTCAAATTTCTCTCCGATTCTGCTCACCATGTACTGTGCTTTCTTGAGCTTCTCGGTTTCACGCTCTGCCTCATCGGCACGGCGTTCCATCCGGGAGGAATGCTTTGCCACCTCCGGAAGAATTTCTTCGTAGTGAAGAATTCTTTTGCCATCCATTCTGCCCCGGAGCTGTTCCTTGATAATCCGATGAATCTGCAGATCCGGATAACGCCGGATCGGTGAGGTAAAGTGACAATAATACGGGCAGGCCAGTCCAAAATGTCCCATACATTCCGTCTGGTAAGAAGCCCGCTTCATACTCCGAAGCGTCAGACGACTCAGCAGTGCCTCTTCCGGAGTCCCCTCAATCTTCCCCAAAAGCTTCTGAATTTCTTTAGGATGAATTTCGTTATCCCCGGTTTTTACCTTTATATTATATCCGAAGTTCCGGATAAAAGTACCAAGTTTCATAATCTTTTCCGGATCGGGTGTTTCATGGGTACGGTATACGAACGGAATCTCCATCCAGTAAAAATGCTGTGCCACAGTTTCATTCGCGAGCAGCATAAAATCCTCGATGATCTTATTGGCAATCCTTCTTTCATAAGGCTTAATGGAAATCGGATTACCCTCTTTGTCCAGTTCAATTTTACTCTCCGGAAAATCAAAGTCAATGGATCCTCTGCTCTTTCTTTTTTCACGAAGAATGTCGGCCAGTTTCTTCATACAGTGGAACATGGAAACCTGGGCTTCATACCGCCTGCAAAGTACCGGATCATGTTCTTCCAGAATCTTATTCACATCAGTATAGTTCATACGCTCGTCCACATGAATGACACTCTCTACGATCTCATGATCGATGACATTCCCTTTTTGATCTACGGTCATCAGACAGCTTAAGGCAAGACGATCCTCGCCCATATTCAAAGAACACATACCATTGCTCAACACATGCGGCAGCATCGGGATCACCCGGTCAACCAGATATACGCTGGTTCCTCGTTCCAGGGCTTCCCTGTCCAGGGCTGAATTTTCCTGTACATAGTTCGAGACATCCGCAATATGCACTCCAAGATTATATTTTCCATCTTCATAGGACAGGCTGATTGCATCGTCTAAATCCTTCGCATCCTCTCCATCTATGGTAACGGTCATCAACTGCCGCAGATCTTTACGTCCGACACGGTCCGCTTCCGATACCTCCTTTGCCACACGCTCTGCCTGGTTCAGCACCCGCTCCGGAAATTCCGTCGGAAGAGCAAATTCCTTCACAATCGATAAAATATCAACTCCCGGATCATTCACATGTCCTAAAATTTCTATGATTTTACCTTCCGGCTTGTGCTTTGTATCCCCATAATCCGTAATCTGTGCAACTACCTTATGTCCTGTTACTGCGCCCTTCGAACGCTCCACCGGGATAAAAATATCTGTATTCAGCTTCTCATTATCGGGAATCACGAAGCCGAAACTCTTGCATTTATCATAGGTTCCGACCACCTGCTCAATCCCATGCATCAAAATTCCGGTGACCCTGGCTTCCTTACGCTTACCACGCTGATCCTTAAGAAGCTCCACCTGAACCGTATCCAGATGAAATGCACCGCCGGTATAATCCTCCGGTATAAAAAGATCCTCCTCCTGTCCTTCCACCTCTACGAATCCAAAGCCGCGGCTGTTACTGATAAAGGTTCCCACCTGCTGCTTTGCCTGCCCGTCTCCCTTGATATACTTGCCACGTTTTGTCATCTGGAGGCTTCCTTCATTTAAAAGCTCCTGAAGAATTGACTTCAGTTCTTCCCGCTCTTCCGGCTCTACCTGCATGAAGATCGCAAGTTCCTTCTCCTTCATCGGAACATAACAGGAATCCTCGACAAGCTGTATGATTAAGTTTTTCCGTTCTTCTCTTGTTTTCTTCTTCACAGTTTCTATTCCTCATATACCTGCTGCACTAAATTCGAACTGCGCACTCACACAATGCCCTTTTTACTTTATAGAAATTCCAACGGAATTTCCTATAAAGTGAAAAGGGCATTCCCAACAGGAATGCCCTCAACCAAGCTCTTTAAAATACGCTCAAATTCAAAACAATAGAAATCAACATAAATCCGATGGCCAGATACTTCGTGATCTTCACGAGATTGCCTTCCATGGAACGTCCCTTGTTCTTACCCCAGTAAGTCTCTGCCATACCACTGATGGCTCCAAGTCCTGCTGACTTTCCTTCCTGCATTAATACCAGTACCGTAAGTGCGATACATAATAATATAAAAATAATCTGAATAATAATCTTTACGACTGCCATTTCATTACCTCCTAATGCCAAGCAAGGTTTAGTTTATCATAAGTATCAACGAATTGCAAGTGCTATTTCATGCGATCTCAAGTTCAACGGCTGTCAGAAGACCTGTTTTATCTGCGTGGAACAGTGCTCCGTTCAAGTTAAGATCCTGATTCTTTACAAGTTCTCCGGTTGCCGGATCATAATAGAAGCTTCCGGTCCCGGTTTCTACAATACCGGTCATCATCACACCTTCCGGACTGAAGAAGTAATTTTTCTTCTCGATCGTTGCTGCTCCGGTTACCAGATGTCCGTCATCTGCAGACAGATAATGTCTTCCGGCTGCATCATCATAAAAGCCTCTGACCTTTGCTCCGGTTGCGGGATCATAGAAGAACGTTCCATTCTCTAAGGTCACCCAGCCAGTCTGTCGGATTCCTTCTGCACTAAACAGGAATTCCGCACCATCAATCGCCTGTGCACCCGTAAACATATGTCCATCAGTACGATCAAAGAAGTAAACATTTCCCTTCTCATCGCTGTACCAGTCCCGTTTCATAATTCCATTGTTGGCAGGCTCATAGAAGAATTTCTGATCGTTGATCATTACCCAGCCTGCGGTCTTTACGCCCTCCGCCGTAAAGTAAAAGTCCGCACCATCCACATTACGCTGCCCTCTGGCAATGCTTCCGTCTTCGGGTGTGAGATAATAGGTCTTATCCCCTTCCGTGTACCATCCTCGAATCAGATTTCCTGCTCCATCCAGATAATAACGGCTATCATTAAAATCCACCCAGCCCTTCTGCATCTTCCAGTTCCGGTAAAAACGCACATTTCCGTTATGCTCAATAAATCCATCGGAAATAATCAGATTACTGTAATCCTTGAACTGATAGTTCACATCCACTCTTCCCGAAAATCCGTTAACCTTACCCGAACTGCTGTACTGCCAGAAGCACACATTATTGGTATGTCCGCAGGAGCTGTTGTACTGTGCCACCCAGCGGTCCCAGCCGCAGATACTCAACTTGGTGTCAAACATATTCTTATAGGAATAAACCATCGGATAATAACCGGCTGCATCAATCGTCGTACAGAATGCATTAATAATATCAATAAGCTGCTGATTGCTTAGGTTCTTGTGACATTTATCCTCAATATCAAACACGATCGGATAATTCACGGTATAGCCTTCGATCCATTGTAAAACCAGGTTGGCCTCCTGCTGTGCCTGTTCCGGTGTTGTTGCATAGGAATACAGATAAATACCTGTCTTCAAGCCTGCAGACTGTGCTCCCGTAATGTTCGATGCGAACTGCGGATCCACACCGCTATTGGTGCTTCCCACCTTGATAAAAGCAAACTGCATTCCTGATGCTGCAACCTGTCCCCAGTTTACCGCGCCGTTGTGTTTGGAAGCATCTACGCCCTGTGCAATTGCCCCGTTTGCATTCGCTGCAGATACCTGTCCCATGGGAAGCATTCCCAGTACCGCAACGGCCATTGCCATCGCAACTGTCTTTTGCAACATGTTTAAAAATCTTTTTTTCATTCGTGTCTGATACCCCTTCATCTTTTTTCGTACTCTTCCAGTTTATCTTTTCTCCCTTGTTACGTCAACCGTAAATAACCGAATTTAAAAGAATTTTTTCGGTAAAATCTTCCATTCAATTCCTCAGTTATATATTTTCTATTTTAATTTCCCTGTTTTTTCCGTATCCCCGTATCCGGTCAGAAAAACTGCTGTTTCCCCAAGCTCTTCCTCAATCCGTAAAAGCTGGTTATATTTCGCCACACGCTCTGACCGGGAAGGTGCACCGGTTTTAATCTGTCCGGCATTCATGGCAACTGCAAGATCTGCAATGGTTGTGTCCTCCGTTTCACCGGATCTGTGGGAAATCACTGCCGTGTAGCCTGCTTTATGCGCAATATCAATGGTTTCCATGGTTTCCGTAAGTGTTCCGATCTGATTCAGCTTAATCAGAATGGAATTTCCGCAGTGCAGCTTAATTCCCGCGCCAAGCCGTTTGGCATTAGTTACAAACAGATCGTCCCCGACAAGCTGAATTCTATTTCCAAGCTTTTCGGTCAGCATCTGCCAGCCCGTCCAATCCTCTTCATCCAGTGCGTCCTCAATGGAAAAAATCGGATATTTTGTAACCAACTGCTTCCAGTGTGCAATCAGCTCTTCTGAGGTAAAGGACTGCCCGGACTTCGGCTGCCGGTATTCGCCCTTCTGTCCACCCTTCCACTCAGAGGCTGCAGCATCCATGGCAATCTTAAAGTCCTTTCCCGGTTTGTAGCCTGCCTTTTTCACCGCTTCAAGAATATATTCAATCGCCTCTTCCTCTCCGGAAAGATCCGGTGCAAATCCTCCCTCATCACCCACAGCGGTAATAAGTCCCTTCTTTCTTAACAGATCGGCAAGGCAGTGAAAGACTTCCGTACACCACTGCAGGCCTTCCTGAAAGGAATGTGCACCGACCGGCATAATCATAAACTCCTGCACATCCAGATTGTTGGCCGCATGTGCACCTCCGTTTAAGATGTTCATCATGGGAATGGGAAGCACCCTGGCATTTACGCCTCCCAGATACTGATATAACGGCAGCCGCATTGCCTTAGCCGCTGCCTTCGCATTGGCGAGCGATACTGCCAGCATGGCATTAGCTCCAAGACTTCCTTTGTTATCTGTTCCATCCGTTTCAATCAGAATCCGGTCAATAAGCGGCTGCTTTAACCCGTTTTTTCCAGCCAGTGCCTCCTTGATTCTGGTATTGATGTTTGCAATAGCTTTTCTCACCCCAAGTCCACAGTATCTTGGCTCACCATCTCTTAACTCGATTGCTTCAAACTGTCCGGTACTTGCCCCAGAAGGAACTGCGGCACGTTCACAGAACCGTTCCCCGGTTTCCGTATCGGTAAGCACCACCTCTGCTTCCACCGTCGGATTTCCTCTGGAATCCAGAATTTCCCTTCCATGAATATTCGTAATCTGTAAATATCGATTCATTTCAAAACCTCGCTTTCCTTTTTATTTACCATTGTTTCCAATCCAAAGAATTGTTATACTGAACTGGAAATCAACTTGTGAAAGGTCACGCAATCATGAATCGGATCCGGAATTTTTTAAGTAAATATTTCAGAAAACATTTTATAGAAAGTACATTTATGACGAAATGGGATTACCTTGCCATGGGAGTTCTTACTTTGTTTTTTACCACCCTGGTTTTTTATCGGATCGGGAATACCTCTGCTCCGCAAAGCGCCTATACAGCTACCTCCGAAGACCGGGATATTGTCATTGATTTAGGAGACTATGTGGACGTCGGATCGATTCACATGTTCTTAGGCAATCTGAATACGCGTAAGTTCTCAATCTCTGCCTTTAATGAAGTAACCGGGGCCTGGGAGGTTCTTCAGGGAGAAACAGCTGCAGAGTCGGTCTTTGCCTGGAATACTATTGCGATTAACTATAACCTCCGTTATCTGGGAATTGTTGCCCTGGATGAGGAATGTATCATCAATGAGCTGGTTCTCACTTCTCCGGATGGAACGATCTTATCTCCGATTTATGATGCAAAATATTCCGCTTTGTTTGATGAGCAGGATCTGTTTCCTGCGGTCAAAACCTATCTGACCGGCACGATGTTTGACGAGGTCTATCATGGACGCACCGCCTATGAATTCATTCATGGACTGGTGACCTACGAAACCACCCATCCGCAGCTTGGCAAAATTCTTATTTCTTTAGGCATACGGATGTTTGGGATGACTCCGTTTGGCTGGCGATTTATGTCGGCTCTCTTTGGTATTTTTATGGTTCCGCTTTTCTATCTCTTTGCAAAGCGGCTCTTTCAGAATACCTTTGCTGCAACAGCCACTACGATACTTCTGGTGTTTGACTGTATGCACTTCATGTTATCAAGAATTGCCACGATTGATATTTTCGTAGCCTTCTTTATTATTCTGGCATACTACTACCTGTACCGCTATTTTCTGGCAGATCACCAATACCGCCAGACTTCAGAGTGCCTTTCGGATCCGTTCCCGCCCTTCCGTGTTGCCGTCCTTCTGGCGCTGTGCGGTATCGGTATGTCCCTTGCCATTGCCACGAAATTAACCGGTGTCTATGCAGCTGCCGGACTTGCCATCCTTTTTATCTGGTACACAATCCTGCATTTTCCGAAGCAGCAGACTCTCCGGCTGTTTTTATTCTGTATCGGCTTTTTCGTGATACTTCCACTTGTTCTGTATACACTTGCTTATATTCCTGTTGTCGGTGCAGACGGCTACAACGGACTGATTGATAAAACCATTAAAAACACCCGGTATATGCTCTGGTATCACTCTACCTTAAAGGCCGAGCATTACTACAGCTCTCCTTACTATGAATGGCCCGTAATCTGGATGCCGCTTCTGGATGCGAACGATGCCGTAAGTGCCACAAAGGTAAGTGCTGTGAGCTGCATGGGAAATCCGGCAATCTGGTGGGTGGGAATTCCCTGTGTTCTCATCACCTTTATTCAATGGATCGCACGCCGCGACGGCAAGGCCGGATTTTTAACAATCGGTTATCTTGCCCAGTATCTTCCCTGGGTGATCCTTGGACTTTCCGGTGGACGAATCACCTTTATTTATCACTACTTCCCTGCCATCCTCTTCACGATCCTGATGATGGGATATGTGATTCACCTGCTTTTAACAAAATTCCCGAAAAGTAAAATAGCAATCACCGTCTATCTGGTAATTGCCATTGCATGCTTTTTCGTATTTTATCCGGTTGTATCCGGATTTCCGGTTTCCCGTGAATATGGAATGCACCTGCGTCTGCTTAAAGACTGGATTCTTGTGCTTTAATCTGACCATACAGATCTTTGCCCACCAGCAGAAGCAACGCAAGCAGCCCCAGTGCCACATAAGCAATCGGCATAATATGAATGCCGAGCAGATACGGAATATAGCTCAACAGGGAAACCAGTAAAAACAAGCAGGTCATCATCAGTTTCCCTGGATTTAAAACGCCATACAAAATCGCCAGCAGATCCACAAGAAATCCGTAGCGGTCGTGCATATGCGGCAGGGTATAGACCACGAGAGCCACTGAAAACAGTGCAATCGTTGCTGCCATCTGATTCGTAATGATAATCCTTTTCCCGTAAAGGTAATACGCCAGCAGCCCCAACAGAATGATCGTCATAAACGTTCCGGCACTGCTTACCTCATTTGCATGGTAATAGTCCGGCATCACTTCCCCAAGCAGTGCATAAATATTCGGGTATTCCAACGTTCCCCACGGATACGTCTCTGACTGTTGTACATAAATCAGCAGCAGGTCTTTCATGCTTCTGCCAAACAGCCAGGCAGGAACCGCAGTCAGGACATACATCGCCGGTATATACAGAAAATGCCGGAATTTAATGGTTCTGCCTTTCAACCACATCAAAATTAAGAACGGTACAAAGAACAGCGCCTGTAATTTGAAAGAAAACGCAATTCCCATAAAAACAAGACTCTTCCGGCTGTTATCCCGGTAAAAATATAACAGGGACAATAACAGGAATGATGTGTAAATCACATCACACTGACACCAGTAAGCACTGTTTATGATCACTGTCGGACAAAGAAGCACCAGTGCCATTCCGATAATAGAACGCCGCACATTACAGGTAATTTCATAAACCAGAAGAAACATGGCAAGTGCCGCTACATAATCAAAAATAACCGATACCGTTTTGAGTGCATACAGATTGTCTCTAGTCACATATGATACAAGGCACATCAGATACATATAAGGCGATGTGTAATTCGAAATCGAATGATTTAAGGAAAAGAACCCTCCTGTCTGCCGGATCTCCTCCATCCACGGCAGGAGACATCCCAGATAGTCTGCGGATGTAATCGGATACAACGGAATCCGGATCAGCAGTCCGACTACGGACAGGCAAAGAATGAACAACAAATCTACCATCTGAAATTTGATTTCTCCGATTTCTACTGTATATTGTAAAAACTGATCCAGTTTCCGTTCCTTTTCCATGCTGTGTCCTACCTTATACCTGACTTCTGATTTCTTTTTATTTTTTGACTCTATCACAATCTGCAGTTTACTCAAAAATGATCCACTGGATCATTTTCTCATATGCATGGCAACTAAAAATCTTTCCGTTATGTGATATCTACAAAATGAATGGTCTCACCGCTCTTAACAAATTCATCCATCCACTTGCCTCCCTTTTCCTGAGTATAGAAAAGGTAATGTACCTCATCACCATTAAAAAAGGCATACATTAACTGCTCATAAGCTACTCCCTTAAAGGTAAACTCCATCAGGATGCGGTAGCCTGGACGTCCGTCTACCGTAAGCTTATCACTTTGGACAATCTCAATGTTGACATGATCTCCATAAGTGTCGTAATAATCCTGTTCCAATGCTGCTTTAAAGTCATCTGCGGACCACTGGGAGATATCATCTCCCTCCTCGCTGATCACATGACTGATCGTAGAAATATCCGTAGGATAAGACTTATGTACATAAAGTCCCTCGTTATCTCCATCGTCCTGAAAGCCCTTGGGTAATACACAGGTTAAATCTGCCGGTGCAAAATACACATCGGTGTCCCCTGTTTCTTCCTCCGTCAGTGCCGGAAGAATCGCCTGCGGTACATCCTGTGTCTGTCCGGTCTGTGGCTGTTCTTCCACAGCCTTCTGCTTCCCACAGCCTGCAAACAGAAGCATACCGCAGCACAGTAACATCATTGTGATTTTTCTTTTCATTTTCATTCCCCTTTAACGTTTCACACTATGCCTTATAAATGTTAAGATCTGCCCCATCCTTCACAAATACCGGAATAATATCAATCGGTGCATAAGCTTCTACATACCGGCCGCCTTCGTATTCCTTTCCGGTTGCTGCTTCTGTCCATTTAGATCCCTTGGGAAGATAAACCTTCCATACCTTGACCCCGGCTTCCGTAACCGGTGATACCAGCAGCTCCCGTCCAAACATGTAAGCGTTTTCCACCTTCCAGCTTTCCGGATCCTCCGGGAAATCAAAGAACAGCGGACGCATTACCGGCTCTCCGGTCTTACTGGTATTTTCCATGCTCTGCCTTACATAATCTCTTAAGTTTTCACGGATAAAGAGATACTTCTTCATAATCTCATAATTGTCTTCGCCAAAGCTCCATACCTCATTATCCTGTCCGGAGGTCAACTGACGGACTCCGTTAATGAATTCCTGTTCTCTCTCATACCACGGTGAGCGTTCTCCATGCATACGGAATACCGGGCAGAACGCCCCCCAGGCAAACCATCGCATCAGCAGCTCCTTAAATGCAGGATCTGTAATATCTCCACCGATAAATCCTCCAATATCTGAAGTCCACCATGGGATTCCCGCCATACCCATATTTAATCCGGCCTGTAACTGCTCCTTCATGGCCCGGAAGGAAGAATGGATGTCTCCGGACCAGGTCAGCACACCGTACTTCTGGCTTCCTGCCCATGCGCAACGCACAAGGCTTAAAATGTCCTTCTCACCTTCTGCCTTTAAGCCATCATAAAAGCCCTTGGCATACATGAGCGGATAAATATTGGTACACTGTAAAGCCGGCCCTGCATAATAGCGGTAATTATCAAAATCATAAGGGCCATATTCCGGCTCTGCCTCATCCAGCCAGAAAATACGAATACCCTTCTTATAATAATTCTCTTTACATTTTTTCCAGACAAATTCTCTCGCACCCGGATTGGTCGGATCATAAAACACGATGTTGCCCATCCAGGTCATATGATTGTGATTGCCACGGTCTGTCTGTACCAGATAACCGTTCTCTGCCATTTCACCATAATTTTCAGAGCGTTCGTCAATCGTCGGCCACACGGAAACAACTGTCTCAATTCCCAGCTCCTTTAATTCCTTCACCATAGCATCCGGATCCGGCCAGTCACGGGGTTCGAACTTAAACTCTCCCTGCATCGTCCAGTGGAAGAAATCTACCACAATGGCATCCATCGGAAGGCCCCGGCGCTTATGCTCTCTTGCAACCTCTAAGATCTCCTGCTGGTTACGGTAACGAAGCTTACACTGCCAGTAACCTAAACCAAACTCCGGCATCATCGGGCTTCTTCCCGTTGCTGCAGTATACTGCATAAGGATTTCTGCCGGTGTGTCTCCTGCGGTCAGGAAATAGTCCATTTTCTTCGTGGACTTTGCATACCATTCAGTCTTATTCATACCAAAGGCTGCAGTTCCAATTGCCGGATTGTTCCAGAAAAATCCATAGCCTCTGCTCGATACATAGAATGGAACACTTGCCTGACTGTTACGATGTGCCAGCTCTAATACCGCGCCTTTTTTATCCATATGCTTTTCCTGATACTGGCCCATACCAAAGATCTTTTCATCATCAAAGGCCTCAAAGCGTGCAGTCAGTTCATAGTCACTGGTTCCGGTGATCGGCTTTAATTCTCTTGCAGGGATGCGGATCGGCACGGCATAACGACAGATACGGTCACGGTTTCTCCAGTATTCCTGTGTCAGCAGATCCCCTTTCTGATTATAAAAGCTGATCCAGCCTTCAGCATTGACCTTTACAGTAAGCTTGCCAATCACCATGGTATATTCGGTTCCGGTATAGTGGTACTTCTTCCATTCCTCTCCACGATACCACGGATCTGTCATATCCACTGTCGTCTGTGTGATCACCGGTGTGATTTCCTTCACCTTCTCACATAAGGCCCAGTCATGATCATCCATCTGTGCCTCGGCAGTCATTCGTACACGCACGGAGTTCTCTCCCCACGGTTCAATAAGAACCCGGGATGCTCCGTTCCGGATTACAATTCTTCGTTCTTCTGCAATTACTTTCATGCTTCATCCTCCATGATGACCATACTATATATTGCCGACCGCTTCACAGCCGTCTGTTTTCTTTTGCGTTAGTTCCATTATATAAAATCAGAACCTTATTTTCAAGAAAAAAGGCAGTCATATCCCTGATATGCACTGCCTGTGATTTCTTATATGAATTCTTGTAAATTCTTTCGCTCTGTTTCCGGACCTCTGATCTTATTTTACAATCAGGGACTTGCCGGTCATTTCCTTCGGCTGTTCCATTCCCATCATTTCGATTAAGGTTGGAACGATATCCGCAAGGCATCCCCCCTCACGAAGCTTGTAAGAAGGATCTGCATTTACCAGAATAAACGGAACCGGATTCGTGGTATGTGCGGTATAGGGTTCGCCGGTTTCATAATCCACGAGCTGTTCTGCATTACCATGATCTGCACAGATGAACATCTGTCCATCCTCTTCCTTTAATGCTTCCACTGCCTTGCCAACACATTCATCAACAACCTCTACCGCCTTGATTGCAGCACTCTCCACTCCGGTATGTCCAACCATATCCGGGTTTGCGAAGTTAATGACGATAACATCATATTTCCTGGAATGAATGGCTTCTACCAGTCTGTCACATACTTCGTAGGCGCTCATCTGAGGCTTCAGATCGTATGTGGCAACATCCTTGGGCGAATTAACAAGAATTCTATCCTCGCCTTCGTTCGGCTTTTCCACACCGCCGTTAAAGAAGAAGGTAACATGTGCGTACTTTTCAGTCTCGGCGATTCTGGCCTGCTTCATGTTGTTTGCTGCAAGCCATTCACCAAAGGTATTGGTAACAGAAATCTTATGGAAAGCAACCAGCTTATTCGGGATCGTCGGATCATAGTCAGAGAAGCATACATAAGTAAGCTCAAGTCTCTTCGGTCTGTCAAATCCCTTGAAGTCATCATCACAAAATGCTCTGGTAATTTCTCTTGCACGGTCAGGACGGAAGTTAAAGAAGATTACGGAATCCTTGTCCTTGATGGTTGCAACCGGCTTTCCATCCTTTACTACAACGGTAGGCTTTACAAATTCATCGGTCTCTTCACGGTCATAGGAAGCCTGGATACCTTCTGTGGCACTTGCCGCAGTAAGACCTTCGCCCCTGGTTAATGCATCAAAAGCAAGCTTAACACGATCATAGTTATTATCACGATCCATGGCATAGTAACGTCCCATAACAGATGCAATTTCACCTACGCCAAGCTTCTTCATCTCTGCTTCAAGTTCTTCTGCATATCCCTTACCACTTGCCGGAGGTGTATCACGTCCATCCAGGAAGCCGTGTACATAAACCCTGCTTAAGCCATTTCTCTTTGCAAGCTCAAGCAATCCGAAAAGATGAGTAATGTGACTGTGTACACCACCATCGGAAAGAAGACCGAACATATGAAGTGCGCTGTCATTCTTTTTGCAGTTGTTTACTGCTTCTAATAAAGCAGGATTCTCAAAGAATGTACCATCCTGAATTTCCTTGGTAATTCTGGTGAGTTCCTGATATACAATACGTCCTGCCCCCATATTCATATGACCAACCTCGGAGTTACCCATCTGTCCTTCCGGAAGTCCCACGGCCATACCGCTTGCATTTCCTTTGACAAAAGGACATTCTGCCATAAGTTTATCCATAACGGGGGTTTTGGCTTCTGCCACGGCGTTATGATCTTTTCTTTCATTTAATCCATATCCATCTAAAATCATTAGTACTGTAGGTTTTTTCATCGTTACATCCTCCCTGTTTTTATCACACTGATTATACACTCTTTTTCCGTTCGTGGCAACAAACATCTTCTTGTTATCATCTCATTGATCTGTTCCCATTTTCACACAGATCCCGGTCCACATCGATGACTGCGTAATACTCCTGCCCATCACTGCCAAGCTCCCGTATTTTCTTCTGAAGATAAGAAACGATTTCCTTATCCTCCGTTTTCACACTGTAAGGGACCTCCACATCAAAAATCACATTGGTATGTGTCGGACCATCCACAATCCGGAAATCATGGAAATGGATGTTCTCCTGCATACCATTTATGATTTCACGCACCTTCTCTTTTAATTCATTCGTCCGTTCATCTCCTACACTGACCGGATCCATATGGATCACCGCACTGCAGTTCAGTTCCCGGTGCAGCCGGTGTTCAATGTTATCAATCATATCATGCATATGCAGAATATCCCCTTCAGCAGGAACCTCTACATGTACCGACAGCATCACTCTTCCCGGTCCATAATTATGTACCACAAGATCATGGATTCCAAGCACACCCTGCTTCTGATAGGACATCACAATCTCTCTTACCTGCTTCACAAAAGCAGGCTCCGGTGGCTGTCCAAGCAGAGGGTCGATCGTCTCTTTAGCTGCCTGGAAACCGGTCATTCCCACAAACAGGGCTACAATCACACCACAATAACCGTCAATCTGAATACCGGAGAAAAAGGAAACCAACGTTGCAATCAGAACAACTGTTGTTGCAACACTGTCACTTAAGCTGTCCATTGCTGTGGCATCCATGGCAGCACTGTCAATCTTTTTTGCAACGGATTTGTTGTAACAGAACATATAAATCTTCACAAGAATCGACACAGCCAGTACCACAATCACCAGAATTCCGGTATCAATGGGCTCCGGATGGATAATTTTATCCACAGAAGATTTCAGTAATTCAAAGGCCATAATCAGAATGATTACGGCTACTAAGAACCCGGAAAGATATTCAATCCGCCCATGTCCGAAGGGATGATCCGAATCCGGCTTCTGTCCCGCCATCTTAAAACCCACAAGGGTAATAATGGAAGATCCGGCATCTGAAAGGTTATTAAATGCATCTGCTGTAACGGCAATGGAACCGCTAAAAAAGCCTGCCAGAAACTTACCGATAAAAAGACAAATGTTTAAAAAGACCCCCACACCGCCACACAGCACTCCATAGGCCTGACGCACCCTGGGATCCTTAACATCCTGATTGTTTTTAATCCATATTTTTGCTAATAATGAAATCATACCTGCTCCTGTCTTCTTCCCTTGTCCAGTCTGGTTGTAAAGCTCTGTAATACGGAGTATACACTTATTTTTTCAATCTGAAAAGACGTAATTCCATGTTGGAAACCACTAACTTTTATATGTTTTTTCTAACTATATACCGGCTCACATCTTCTACTAAACAAACCAGTACCACAGACTTTAAAAATCCTGTTGACAAATTTTTATAACGGCTGTATTGTGAAAACACAGCATGTTGCAGCATACGAAATCACAAGGAAGGAGGTAACATCTATGTTTAAATCTATTATATTACATAACCGCACAGCATTGACAATTTTAACAGTGAAAACCAGAACTAACCGGATATTACCTTCTGACTTTTGTACTCATAGCTGAAGCAGGACACTTAAAATCATACCTTCGTCCTACTTTGGTAATCTGACTACACACGGGCAGTTATGGAATATCATAACTGCTCTTTTTTTGTAACTGTTCAGAGCCATGCATAGCTTGGCAAAATATGAATGGAATGCAAGCATTCCAAGTCATGTTTGACAGGATTTATATGGTGAAATAACCACAGGAGCAAAAAGGAAGCTGCATAGCAGCGATTTTACGAATAGGGAATGAATAGCTGCACTAGCAAATACAATCATTAACGAGGGGGAAGACATGAAAAAAATAAGAACCTATCTTTGGGAGCACAAGCTTGCCTTCGGCCTTGCCATCCTTGCCATGATCATCAGCATCAGCCTGGATATGCTCTCACCCAAACTTACGCAGTCCATGATTGACGACGTATTACTCGGCGGTCACATGGATCTGCTCACTCCGCTTCTGCTCGCCTATGCCGGCGTCGGAGTCGGACGATTTATTTTTCAGTATGTAAAGGAATATACCTTTGACCTGACAGGATCGAAAATTGCAGCCCAGATCCGCAGAGCCGTGTTCTGCCATGTGCAGTCACTAAGCACGGAATTTTTTGACCGTACCGGAACCGGAGAGCTGATGAGCAGAATCAAGGATGATGTGGATCACATCTGGGACGGCTTAACCTATGTCGGTATGCTCATGATTGAAGTAATCATCCATACCTCCATTGTGCTGTTCTGTATGTACAGCCTCAACTGGAAGCTGGCGATCCTTCCCACGATCGGTATGGCAGCCTCTGCTGCGATTGCCATTTATATGGAACACCGTCTGGATTCTGTTTACGAATCCATCAGTGAAGAAAATGCCACATTAAATACCGTTGCTGAAGAAAATCTTGCCGGTGTCCGCACCGTAAAGGCTTTCGCCCGTGAAAAATATGAAATTGGAAAGTTTCTGTCCCATAACCAGCGTTACTATGAATTAAACATGGAGCAGTCGAACATCTTTGTAAAATATCATCCTTATATTTCCCTGATCTCCAAGATCCTGCCGATTTCCGTCTTATTATTCGGCGGTGTACAGGTAATGCAGGGGGAATTTACCCTGGGGGAATTAAGTGCATTCTTTGCATATTCCAATAATATTGTTTGGCCCATGGAAATGCTCGGCTGGCTTACGAACTCGCTCTCCTATGCCGTTGCATCCAACCGCCGTATCCAGAAGCTTTATGGGGAAAAGCCCGCTGTGAAGGATCCAGAAACTCCTGTGGTTCTGTCTTCTGTAAAAGGTCAGATTACCTTCGAACATGTATCGTTCCACAAGGCGGATCAGCATGAGATTCTCCATGATATCTCCTTTACGGTCAAGCCCGGAAAGACGGTCGGAATTATGGGAACTACCGGTGCCGGTAAGAGCTCACTCATCTATCTTCTGCAGCGGCTTTATGATGTAACAGACGGTGCGATTTACTTAGATGGTGTCAACATCAAAGAGCTTTCCTTACATCAGCTCCGTGGCGCTATGTCCTTTGTCATGCAGGATGTATTCCTGTTTTCCGATACTATTTTGGAGAACGTAAAGCTCGGCAAAAAGGATACCCTGACACTATCTTCCATTAAAGAAGCCTCACGTCGTGCACAGGCCAGCAGCTTTATTGAAAAGATGGAAAGCCAGTATGATACGGTCATCGGTGAACGAGGCATTGGTTTATCCGGTGGACAGAAGCAACGGATTACGATTGCCCGGGCTTTGGCACGGAAAGCACCAGTTCTCGTCCTTGATGACTCTACTTCAGCGCTTGATATGGAAACCGAACAGTGTATTCACGACACTCTTCGGGAATTAAAGGACACAACAAAAATTATCATCGGACACCGCATCAGCGCAGTCTGTCACGCTGATGAAATCCTGATTCTGGAGAATGGACAGATTGTGGAGCGGGGAACCCATGATGAACTCCTTGCAAAGAAAGGACATTATTACCAGACCTTTGTTGCTCAATACGGAGTTCCGGAAAGCGAGGTGATTGCATGAGTTTCAATTCCTATAAAGAGGACGAACAGCTTAAGGAAAATGGAAAATTAAAAACACTCCTGCGGCTTTTGTCCTATCTGCTTACCTATAAAAAACAGATTATTGCGGTACTGCTGATTATGCTTGTAAGTACCATCCTTACGCTGATCACACCGCTCTTTTATGAATACGCAATTGATGACTGTATCGGAACCGGCGATCTTCCGAAGCTTTACCGTGTGATGATCCTGACTCTGATTATGAGTATTACCGTCATCCTGGGTGGCAGGCTGCGGATGTACATTATGGCAAAGATCTGTAACGAAACGCTGCTCACCATACGTCAGCAGCTCTATACTCATATTCAGACACTGGATCTGACCTTCTTCGACGGAAGACCAACCGGTAAGATTCTGGCCAGAATCATGGGAGATATCAATTCCCTGAAAGATGTACTGAATAACTTCGTTACCACTCTCTTACCGGAGTTTATAACCGTGGTTGCAGTTGCTGTCATTATGTTCATGCGGAATCCTGTTCTTGCCGCAGCAGCGCTTATTACACTCCCGTTTATGGCTGTCTGTATCTGGCTCATCCAGGTCTACTCCCATAAGAAATGGCAGGATTTCCGCAAAAAATCCAGTAACCTGAATGCCTTTATCCATGAGGATATGTCCGGCATGCGGATCATCCACAGCTTTACTGCCGAGGAAGAAACCTTAAATACCTTTGATGAACTGCTGAATGCCCATCGGGATTCCTTTAAAAAGGCCGTCCGTTTAAATGACGGTATGGGTTCCATTATTGACTTAAGCTGGGGACTTGGTTTTGCTGCCATGTACTATGTCGGAATTAAAATTCTTGGAATCGAATCGGTATCCGTCGGTACACTGGTTGCTTTCGGCACTTATATCGGCATGTTCTGGAATCCGATTATGAACCTGAGTAACTTTTACACCCAGATCATTACCAATCTGGCTGCTGCTGAACGTGTCTTTGAAATTATGGATACGGAAAGCTCAATCAGTGATGCCCCGGAAGCCCTTCCGCTTCCTCCGATTGAAGGCCGGGTAACCTTTTCCCATGTGGACTTCTCCTATGAGGATGATGTAAAGATTCTGGATGATGTGAGTTTCGATATCAAACCGGGCGAAACAATTGCGCTGGTCGGACCTACCGGTGCCGGTAAAACAACGATTGTCAATCTGATCAGCCGCTTCTATGATATTCAGAACGGCCATATACTGATTGATGGACACGATATCCGGCAGGTAACGATCGAAAGCCTCCGTCAGCAGATGGGGATTATGACGCAGGACAATTTCCTGTTCACCGGAACGATCCGCGACAATATCCGCTACGGAAAGCTCGATGCCACCGGAGAAGAAATTATTGCTGCGGCCAAAGCTGTTCACGCACATGATTTCATTATGGATTTGAAGGATGGTTATGATACAATGCTCACCGAGCGTGGTGGTGGACTATCCGTCGGTCAGAAGCAGCTGCTTGCCTTTGCAAGAACCATGGTTTCCAATCCAAACATCCTCATTCTGGACGAAGCAACCTCGAGCATCGACACCCAGACCGAGCTCCTTGTCCAGGAAGGCATTGATGCCCTGTTAAAAGGACGTACCTCCTTTGTCATTGCACATAGGCTATCTACGATCCAGAAGGCGGACCGCATCTTTGTAATCGATCACGGCGGCATTGTTGAGGAAGGCTCTGCCAGTGAATTGCTGGCCAAAAAAGGAGCCTATTACAGGCTCCATAACGCACAGCTGAAATTCAGTTAATTTATATAAAATCAGAATGTGGTTGTCCATTCATTGGCACCGCCCCAGTCTCCGATGAGCTGCGTGGTGGTGCCTTCTTTTGTCGCCACACGTGTCTCAAAACGATAATTCATCTTGGGTACGAGCTCTCCGTTAATCTTGACATTACTGTAAAGATAGATAAATTCAAGTGTTGTATGCGGATAGTAGTCCTCCTGCACAGCCTCAGGTTCATAGGAAATACAAATTCTCTGTACCCCATCATCCTGCTGGATCGCTGCCCACAGATTTACCACTCCCTTAGTCTGCGGATATTCCTCAAAGTCTGCAAAGGCAAAGGTCCATGCGCCATCTGCATTCATCAGCTTCATCTTTTCACGGCTGACCGGAATATAGGTCTGTCCGCTCCAGTACTCCGTCGCTCCTGCCATGAACTGATCCCGCAGGGAAATGTAAGTATCCTCCTGAATAAAATCGCGGATCGGCGCATATTCTCCGGATTCAAAAATCGTAAATGCCGTTGCAAAATACTCCTGTGCCCATGCTGCCTTTTCCAGACAGGCACTTAGGGAGTTAATGGAGTCATTCGTTCCGATTGTCTGAACCGAAGCAAGCAATTCCTGATATTCTGTAAGCTTCGGCACATCCAGCCACAGCAGATCACGGTCGATCGTCGCATACTTCACAATCTCGTTCTTTAAGCTGTCCGAAGGAGACTGCTGATAAACACGGATCATCCGCTGTAAAGCCTTCACATATTGCTCAAAATAAGTCTCTCCTTCAGACAGTGAGGTGAAAAGGTTCTCATCCTCCGTATGAATCAGCCATTCGTAGCAGGCATCCAATGGAGAATAAACTTCTGTGTTATCCGCACTTGTTTCCAGAACTGTAAGGCACTTCTCCAGTGTCTCAAAGGTACAGCTCTGCGCATTGATATCCGCAACTGCATCATTCAACATATAAATACAGTATTCCTGCAATAATTCATCATCCTGCGTTGCATCAAAGCCCTGCTGCAAAGTCAGTTCTGCGGAGTTCTTGTCTTCCTTATTCCAATAAGCACCTGCCATGGCCTGATATGCTTTTACGGATGTAGAATCAATATTCAACGCTTCCTGATAATGTGCTATCGCACCATCATAATCCGAGATCTCCATAAGGCTTTCCGCCTTGTGAAGCTGACGGTTTAATTTTAATCCCGGCACATTCAGATAAACAGCCGTTCCAATACCACCTGCCAATGCAATTATCCAGAACGCAATCATTCCACGTTCCAGCCAGACCATACATGCCCGGCGGCGTCTCCTCATTTCTCTTGATGTTTTCTTCTTTCCTGATGAATGGGACTTACTCATTTAAAACACTCCACGCTTTCTTTTCTTTGAAAGAACCGCCATCTGTCCAGTTCTCGCATTTCCCTGTTCATTTCTCGCTGCGATTCTCTCCCTGCGCTCCTCCGGTTTCTTTCTTCTTCCATTCTCATTTCTGCGGGCTGCATCCTGCGTTCTCTGGCTGCTTCGCTCTTCCCTGTGGCGGCCTCTGCCTCCCTGATCCTCTCTTGCTCGGCTCCGCCCCTTCTGATCACGATAGCGGCTTTCTTTTCCCCGATAACGGGACTCTCTTCCATAACCGCCCTTTCCTTCCCGGCGGCTGTTGTCCTGACGACGGTTACGGTCATAGTAGAAACGCTCCTCTTCGATCTCTTCCGGTTCCTCTCCCATACTCTGATAAAGAAGCGCCGCTGCAAGATCCAGTTCCGAAATTCCCATTTCATCACAGACGCTTTCGATCCGGTTCTTCAGGCCCTCAAGATTCTGATCCTTAGCAGCCTCTAATGCGCTGTCAACCGAATGTCGGAACTTCACCTTTACAATATCCTTGCCGGTTGGAAGCTTCTTTTCTTCAATCCTGGTATGACAGATCCTCTCAATATCACGGATCTTGAATACTTCTCTTCCGGACACCAGTGTCATGGATTTGCCTTCTCTTCCGGCACGTCCGGTTCGTCCAATCCGGTGAACATAATATTCAATATCCTCCGGTACATCATAATTAAAGACAGCATCAACACCGCTTACATCAATTCCTCGGGCTGCCACATCAGTCGCGATCAGAATAGCACAGCGTCCGCTACGGAACAGATTCATTACCGTATCTCTCTGAAACTGGGACAGATCTCCGTGAAGTCCTTCTGCTTCATAGCCCCTTCCCTTTAACTCCTGAGTCATTTCATCGACCATCTTTTTAGTATTGCAGAAGATCAGACTGCGCTTGGGCTGATGGAAGTCAATCAGTCTGCACAGGGCATTCATCTTATCCTTCCTGGCAATCCGGTAATAGCTCTGCTCAATTGCCGCAACCGTAACCTCCTTTGGTGTCACCTTGATAAATACGGCATCCTTCTGGTACTGATTGGTAATCTCCAGGATTGCCTGCGGCATGGTTGCCGAAAACAATGCCATCTGATGCTCTTCGGGCATTTGGGAAAGAATCGTTTCCATATCCTCACGGAAGCCCATATTCAGCATTTCATCTGCCTCGTCTAAAACAATCATCTGAACATTCGCAGTCTTAATCGTATGTCTGCGCAGATGATCCATGACACGTCCCGGTGTACCGACAATAATCTGTACTCCCTGACTGAGTGCCCGGATCTGTTTGCTGATATCCTGTCCTCCATAAACCGGAAGAACCTTTAAACCATGCATATATTTCGTAATCTTACGAATCTCTTCTGCTGCCTGCATGGCCAGTTCCCTGGTCGGACAAAGAATAATCCCCTGCGGTTTCTTACAGGAGATGTCAATCTTTTGTATCATCGGAATGGAAAACGCAGCCGTCTTACCGGTTCCTGTCTGTGCCTGTCCAATCACATCTTTTCCTTCTAATAATACCGGAATTGCCTGCTCCTGAATGGGAGTCATATATTCAAAGCCCATTTCCCGGACAGCCTTCAAAATGTAGGCATTGATTTCCGTATCACTATATTTTACCTGTTGTTCCATAGATTTCTATTATCCTATTCTGATCATAATTTCCTGTCTGAAGCTCATTCCTAAATCTTCCGTCATATATTCTCTGTATCTTTTCTGATTTGGAGCTCTCCGACAAACATTCCTATGATAACATCAATTTTCACGGACTGCAAGTACTATTTTCCCACTCAATTTACGCCACTCAATTTATGCCGCAGCCAGCTTATAATAGGAAAGGCTGAACAGTTACTCCTCATCTTCCTCGTTCAGAAATTCATCAATAAGGAATCGCGGACGGGCCTTGGTCTCTAAATAAATCTTACCAATATATTCGCCAACAACCCCAAGTGATAACAAAATCAGCCCACCGATTGCCCATACGGAAACCATCAGCGTCGTCCAGCCAACAATGGTTGCTCCCATAAAGTGACGTACAAAACTGTATACCAGAATAATCAGACTCACCAGAAAGACAAAAAAACCAAGACCGGTAATCATCCGGATCGGCTTTGTGCTTAGGGAGGTAATGCCTTCTACCGCAAAGGAAAGCATTTTGCCCAAAGGATACTTGCTTTCACCTGCAAAACGTTCGCCCCGTTCATAATAAACGACATCGGTACGGTAACCAATCATCGGCACAATTCCACGAAGGAACAGATTCACTTCACCAAACTGTGCCAGCCCTTCCAATGCCCTGCGGCTCATCAGGCGGTAATCCGCATGATTAAATACCGTGTTAGCACCCATGCCATTCATCAGCTTATAAAAGCCTTCTGCAGTTGCCTTCTTAAAGAAGGTATCCTTCGCACGGCTGCTGCGGACACCATAGACAATATCAATTCCATTCAGGTATTTCTCTACCATTTCATCGACCGCATTAATGTCATCCTGCAGATCTGCATCCATGGAAACCACCATATCCGCATAATTCTTCGCCGTCATCAGTCCGGCAAGAAGCGCATTCTGATGTCCCCGGTTCCGGCTTAAATTGATTCCACTGAAGATATGATCTTCTTCATGAAGCTTCTCGACAATCTCCCATGTCCGATCCTTTGATCCGTCATTTACGAATACAATCTTACTGTTCCTGTCAATCTTTCCCTTCTCCATCAGCTCTTCCAATTTATTCTTCAGTCGCTTCGATGTTTCCGGAAGAACTTCCTCTTCGTTATAGCAAGGGATCACAACATATAATTTATTTTCCATAATCTGTCCTCTGTCTCCTGATCTTTCTTTACTGTTCATTCGTACCTCATTTCACCATCAAACCTGCCACCGGCAGCTTCTCTGGATGCATGGCAGTTTTCATTTTCAAACCGAATCTCATCGCAGGGAAATGGATAATCCAATGAGACACATGGCAATATAATAAGCACTGATTTCCATTCCATGTAATGGCCACAATCTCTTCTTCCAGAAAGAAATTAAAAAAATCAGACTGTCGGAAAGAAAGAAGCAGACTGCTCCTGCCGCCAGGCAGATATCCGCACTCTGCATGGTTCCTATGGCAATCTCCGCACTTTTCCACGCAAAGCCTGCCACCAGAATACTGTATAAAATTGCCATTCCCTCATACTTTCCAAACCGGAACTGTCCGGTCTTCTTTAGCAGCTTAATGACTATGGGCATCACAATTACAACCGTAAGATCTGTCCATTGGAATGGATATGAAATCAAAAGCATCACAAGAAAACTGATATGGGCCAGTGCAAATGCCATCGTTCCCAGCAGAAAACAGGTGTTTTTCTGTGACTTATGCCTCATTCCCATAAACAGATCCCCAATGAGACATAACAGTAATCCCGGTAAAAGCTTCAAGGTCTGGAGTAATTGTCCGTATAATAACCCCATAGTAAAAGAAAACAACAGGAATTCCAGACTGCAGACCATCTTTACTGGCAGATAATATTTACGATATGTCCGGTTACACAAGGTAACCAGTAAGAAAATCAGGGACAATCCCATAATTATCAATGATATAATCCGTACACCCATGCATCTTCCCCCATAACCACTTGCTTTATTATAAGCCAGAATACCGGATATGGCAATGGCTCCGGGGCAATATAAACAAAAGGGCGAATGGTTACTGTTCACACAGCATTCAGATACTTGATGCAAGGCTGTGTAATGATATGATTCAGAAATGAACAGTATCATCAAAAACACCACAGAAGCCAGCATTTGTTCTTTCTGCGCTTCTGTGGTGTCCCAAATTCAACACATGCTATTCCATATGGAATTATGCGTTAACAATCTGACCAAAATCAGGCTTCAAAGCTGCTCCACCGATCAGACCGCCATCAATATCATCCTTGGAAAGGAGTTCTGCAGCGTTGCCAGCGTTCATGGAACCGCCGTACTGGATACGAACTGCTTCTGCTGTAGGAGCATCGTACATCTCAGCAATAACCTCACGGATCATCTTACATACTTCCTGTGCCTGATCAGCTGTAGCTGTCTCGCCAGTTCCGATCGCCCAGATCGGCTCGTAAGCGATAACCAGTTCCTTAACCTGATCTGCTGTTACATCAGTAAGATCCCACTTAATCTGTCTTGCAATCCACTCTTTGTAGGTGCCTGCCTTACGAAGAGCAAGGGATTCACCACAGCAAAGAATCGGCTTAAGTCCGGCAGCGAATGCCTTCTTAACCTTAGCGTTGATGAGAATATCGTTCTCACCGAAAATATCTCTTCTCTCGGAATGTCCGATGATGATATATTCTACACCGGCATCCTTGAGCATCGGAGCAGAGATTTCTCCGGTATAAGCACCCTTATCTTCAATATAGAAGTTCTCAGCACCCAGCTTTACGTTCGTACCCTTAATTGCTTCTGCCACGGGTACGATATCAATTGCAGGTACACAGTAAACAACGTCTACTGCATCGTTCTTAACTAAATCTTTCAGTGTTCCACAAAGTTCAACTGCCTGGCTGGGAGTCATGTTCATCTTCCAGTTGCCGGCAATAATTCTTCTTCTTGCCATTTCATTGTCCTCTTTCAAATTTTATAATGTTGCTTTCGGTTCCCTCAACTAAATTCAATCTTCGCCTTCGGCTCGATTTCATTAAGATTCGTGAACGACCTCGCGCTAAACTCATGCTTCGTTTTCACTCGCATTCGTTAAGTTGCTTTCGGTCATTTATCATCAGCTGCTGCTACGCCGGGAAGTACCTTACCCTCTAAGAATTCAAGGGAAGCGCCACCACCTGTGGAAATGTGGCTCATCTTATCAGCAAATCCAAGCTGGTTAACTGCTGCTGCGCTATCACCACCACCAATGATTGTGGTTGCATCTGTTTCTGCAAGAGATTTTGCTACTGCGATGGTTCCCTTTGCAAGAATCGGGTTCTCGAATACTCCCATAGGACCATTCCAGACAACAGTCTTAGCACTCTTTACAGCATCTGCATATAATTCAGCTGTCTTGGTTCCAATATCAAGACCTTCCATATCAGCAGGGATCTTGTCAGCGTCTACAACCTGAACTTCGATCTTGGCATCAATCGGATTCGGGAATTCTGCAGCTACGGTAGTATCGATAGGAAGAAGAAGCTTCTTGCCAAGCTTCTCTGCCTTAGCCATCATTTCCTTACAGTAATCAATCTTCTCATCATCTACAAGAGACTTACCAATTTCATATCCCTTAGCCTTTAAGAAAGTGAATGCCATACCGCCACCAATAATGAGAGTATCACACTTCTCAAGAAGGTTGTTAATTACGTTAAGCTTGTCAGCTACCTTAGCACCACCAAGGATTGCTACGAAAGGTCTAACCGGATTCTCAACTGCATTGCCAAGGAAGTTGATTTCCTTCTGCATTAAGTATCCAACTGCACAGTTACCACCCTTAGCACGTACAAAATCAGTAACTCCGGCTACAGAAGCATGTGCTCTGTGGGAAGATCCGAATGCATCACATACATAATCGTCACAAAGATCTGCTAATTCCTTGGAGAACTGCTCGCCGTTCTTGGTTTCTTCCGCACCACGGAAACGGGTATTCTGAAGTAAGATCACATCTCCATCGTTCATTGCTGCTACAGCTGCGGTTGCATCTGCACCTGTTACGTTGTAATCAGCGATGAATTTTACTTCCTTGCCAAGCTTCTCGGAAAGTCTCTCTGCTACAGGAGCTAAAGATTCGCCTTCGTTAGGACCATTCTTAACCTTTCCAAGATGAGAGCAAAGGATTACCTTGCCGCCATCAGCAATTAATTTGTTGATTGTAGGAAGTGCAGCCACAATACGGGTTTCGTCTGTGATCTTGCCATCCTTAAGGGGAACGTTAAAGTCACAACGAACAAGGACTCTTCTTCCCTTTGCATTAAAATCGTCTACGGATTTCTTATTTAATCCCATGATTCTATCCTCCTATTTTTAAAAAAAACATGCTAAATGCTCTGCCTGCTGCGCATCCATGCGGAGCTTTTTGCTTTATTAAGAAATTCCTGCGGAATTTCTTATAAAGCAAAAAAGGTCCGGTCCATAAGACCGGACCTTTCGACAGGTCTTCTTTCAGATTACGAAATTAGCCTAATTCTGCGAAGTACTTAATGGTACGAACCATCTGGCTTGTGTAAGAGTTCTCATTGTCATACCAGGAAACAACTTCTACCTGAGTCTTTCCATCCGGAAGAGGGCTAACCATAGTCTGTGTAGCATCAAATAAGGAACCGAATCTCATTCCAACGATATCGGAAGAAACGATTTCTTCTTCGTTATAACCAAAGGATTCAGTAGCCTGAGCCTTCATAGCTGCGTTTACTTCTTCCTTAGTAACAGTCTTGTCTACTACTGCGAATAACAGTGTGGTAGATCCTGTAGGGGTAGGAACACGCTGTGCAGCACCGATTAACTTGCCATTCAGTTCAGGAATAACAAGACCGATTGCCTTTGCAGCACCTGTAGAGTTAGGAACGATATTAACAGCGCCTGCACGGCTTCTTCTCTTATCACCCTTTCTCTGAGGTCCGTCAAGGATCATCTGATCACCTGTGTAAGCATGAATGGTACACATAATACCGGACTCGATCGGAGCAAGGTCATTTAATGCCTTAGCCATAGGAGCTAAGCAGTTTGTTGTACAGGAAGCTGCAGAGATGATCTTATCATCTTTTGTAAGAGTTTCATGGTTTACATTGTAAACGATGGTAGGAAGATCATTTCCTGCAGGTGCAGAAATAACAACCTTCTTAGCACCAGCATTGATGTGTGCCTGTGCCTTAGCCTTAGAGGTATAGAATCCGGAACACTCAAGAACAACGTCTACACCGATTTCACCCCAAGGACAATTGTTTGCATCGGGCTCTTTATAAATCTTGATTGTCTTACCCTTAACAGTGATTGTTCCAGCTTCGTCATCAGCAGTAACCTGATCTTCTTCACCGATTGCTACATATCTTCCCTGTGAAGAGTCATATTTTAATAAGTGTGCTAACATTGAAGGTGTTGTTAAGTCGTTGATTGCAACTACTTCATATCCTTCAGCACCAAACATCTGTCTGAATGCCAGACGACCAATACGGCCAAAACCATTAATTGCTACTTTTACTGCCATTTTAGTTTCCTCCTAAAATAAAAATAAATTTTATATCATTTTGTCAAGATTGACAAAATTTTATCAGCAAATTTATTTTACCCAATTTATTGGAAAAGTGCAAGTCCTAATCTGAAATTTCTTACTACAACCGTAACAGTTCGTTACTGTTCACTCGTACCTCGTTCCTTTTTACAGTTCAGCCTTGCTCATTCATAAGTTGGCGGTTTGTACAGTTTGGCTGACATATATTCGTGCTTTCCGCCAACTTATTTCATGTCGGGCGTCTGCCCTATAGAAATGATTATGTAAGCTGCCCTTAGTGAGCAAGCTCCCACGGTCATCTTACACAATCATTTCTGCATGGCTGAACTGTTACCTACAACTTATGAAATTCCGGAATTCTCTTATCAAACGTGGTGTAATAATGGAATCCGCACTCCTTTAAAACCTCTGCCGCACGGTCAAAACCGTCTGCAATATACTTTGGTTCGTGGGCATCCGAGCCAACGGTAATGATCTCTCCTCCAAGCTGCCGGTAACGCCGCAAAATATCATTACACGGGTTCAGCTCCTTTAACCCATGACGGATGGCACCTGTATTCAGTTCAATGCCCTTTCCGAGATCAATAATCTTCTCCAGAACAGGATCAATTACATCCTGATATTTCTGATAGCTGTATTCTGCATCCTTGGTCTTTCCATAGCGTACTACATAGTCCAGATGGCCATAAACATCAAAATCAGGGAACGCTTCCAGATTGTCCATAATCGAAGAAAAATATTCCCGATAGGCCTCTTCATCGCATCTGCCTTCATAAAAGGCCGGATAATACGGATCCTTATGATTGCAGACATGGGAGGACGCAATAATGAAATCAAACTCGTAAGTCCTGGCATATTCTGCCAGTTTAAAGGCAAGATGCGGCTGTACACCGATCTCGATACCGAAGAGAATCTTAATCTTATCCGCATAATCACCCTTGGCACATGCAAGATCATACAGATAGGAATAGGTATTGAGATCAAACATTCCCTCATCTTCCTTTTTGTCATAGGGGTAATCCATATCTATGTGTTCCGTAAAGCACATCGTGGAAAGTCCCAGTTCGATTCCCCTCTCAATCATCTGCTTCATCGGAGTCTGACTGTCTCCGGAAAAAGAAGAATGTAAATGATAATCTGCTTTGATTGGCATTGTTTTCTCTCACTTTCTATTTTTAATTATCGTAACTATTCAGAACCCCATTCGTAAAACCGCTGCTATCGCAGCTTTCATTTTACTCATGCGGTTACTTCGCCATATAAATTATGCCAAATGTCCTTACGAAAGCAAGCATTCGCGTCCATATTGTTATAATTTGCATGGCTCTGAATAGTTACATATCGTTCCGCCGCCGAGCACATATTCTCCATCATAAAAGACGCATGCCTGACCGGGAGCGATGGCACGGACCGGCTTTTCAAACGTGCACAGGATTTCATCCTCTCCGGTCTGTTCGATCGTGCACCATTCGCCCTTATGGGAATATCTAACCTTTGTAAAGGCTCGCCTTGGCTCTTTTAAATCTTCCATACCCATAAAATTCAACTGATTACAGGTAAGAAAAGACGAATACACATCCTCAAGTGCAATCACAACCTCGTTGGTTTCCGGCCGGATCTCAGATACATAAACAGGATGCCCCATGGCAATTCCAAGTCCCTTTCTCTGTCCGACGGTGTAATGTGTAATTCCCTTATGGGTTCCAAGGATTTCCCCATCCTCTGTCACAAAGTTTCCGGGCCCCGGCATCCGGTCCGGCGCCTCTCTTTGTAAGAAGGCCCCATAATCCCCGTCCGGCACAAAGCAGATGTCCTGACTGTCTGCCTTATGAGCAACCGGCAGATAATGCTCCTGCGCAATCTTCCGGATCTCTTCCTTGGTGTAATCTCCAACCGGCATCAGCGTATGTGCCAGCTGGTTCTGCGTCAGGTTATAAAGGGCATACGTCTGATCCTTGCTTGCCGTTACGGAGTTACGGATCGCATATCTTCCATTGGGAAGGACTTCCACACGGGCATAATGCCCGGTTGCAATGTAGTCTGCTCCGATTTCCAGAGAACGTTGAAGGAGAGACTCCCACTTCACATAGCGGTTACAGGCAATGCAGGGATTCGGTGTCCTGCCATGCAGATACTCCTCCACGAAATAGTCAATCACCTTCTTCTGAAATTCCTGACGGAAATTCATGACATAGTAAGGAATGTCCAGTACCTCTGCAACCCGTCTTGCATCATCAACGGCAGTTAAGCCACAACAGCCTCCCTGATTGGAAACCTGCTGTGGCTGTTCCTCCTGCCAGATCTGCATCGTCACACCGATGACATCATATCCCTGTTCTTTTAACAGACAGGCTGCCACGGAGGAATCCACTCCTCCTGACATCCCGACTACCACTTTCTTTTTCATGCGTTATCTCAACTTTCTGTTCCTAACGCTGCTTTATTTATTCCGGATCATCCTCGTGGATATCGTTCTTCGGCTTCTTTAAGCCATCGATGGTAATGCCGTTTTTCTCCGCATAATCCCATAAAGCAGCATGTACTGCTTCTTCTGCCAGCAAAGAACAGTGTACCTTCACAGGCGGCAATCCGTCAAGTGCTTCCATGACAGCCTTGTTGGTTACCTGTAAGGCCTCCTGTATGGTCTTTCCCTTTACCAGCTCGGTTGCCATACTGCTGGTTGCCACAGCCGCACCGCATCCAAAGGTCTTGAACTTACAATCCCGTATAATCTGGTTGTCATCAATATCCAGATAAATTCTCATAATATCGCCGCACCTGGCATTACCAACGGTTCCTACTCCGCTGGCATTCTCTATTTCCCCCATGTTCCTGGGATTTGTAAAATGATCCATTACTTTTTCACTGTACATGATAGGTCCTCCAATCAAATTTTCCATCCGGATTGTTCTTTATAAAATCTTCATACAAAGGAGACATTGCCTGCAGGCGGTCTACGATCACCTTTAATTCACGCACCACCGTGTCCATTTCTTCCTTTGTATTCTTATGGCTCAGCGTAAGCCGTAGTGAACCATGTGCCATTTCATGCCGCAGTCCGATTGCAAGCAGTACGTGGGATGGATCAAGGGATCCTGAAGTACAGGCGGAACCGCTGGATGCACAGATTCCCTTCATATCCAGCATAATCAGCAGGGATTCTCCTTCGATAAACGGGAAGCTGAAGTTCACATTGTTCGGAAGACGGTTTGATCTGCTGCCGTTTAGCTTGCTGTTCGGGAAATTTGCTTCAATCTGTCCAATCAGATAATCGCGAAGTTCGGTTTCCTTCTTCTGATTTGCTTCCATATTCTTCATGGAAAGATCTGCTGCTACACCAAATCCGACAATACCGGGCACATTCTCTGTACCCGCTCTTCTTCCCCGTTCCTGCGCACCGCCATGGATAAAGGAACCGATCTTTACGGTGTTACGGATATAAAGAAAACCAACACCTTTAGGTCCGTTCAGCTTATGTCCGCTTGCGCTCAAAAAGTCAATGTGCATGTCCTCAACATCAATCGGAATATGTCCGTAGGCCTGCACAGCATCTGTGTGAAAGAGAATGTTATGTTCCTTCGCGATCTCTCCCACCTCTTTGATCGGCTGGATGGATCCGATTTCATTATTGGCCGTCATCACCGAAATCAAAATGGTGTCCGGGCGGATAGCCTTCTTTAACTCTTCCAAAGAAATAATTCCGTCTTCATCCACCGGAAGACAGGTAATTTCAAAGCCACGCCCGGCAAGATAATCGCAGGTATGCAGAATCGCATGATGCTCAATTGCTGTCGTGATGATATGTTTTCCTTTCTTTTCATTTGCTTCTGCTGTCGCAATCAATGCCCAGTTGTCTGCCTCTGAACCGCCTGTGGTGAAATAAATTTCCTGTGGCGTACAGTTAAGACTTTCTGCAATGATTCTTCTTGCATTACTGACTGCCTTCCTGGATTCTGATCCAAGAGCATAAATGCTGCTCGCATTACCATATTTTTCTCCCAAATAGGGAAGCATCGCTTCCACTGCTTCCGGAGCGCACTTTGTTGTGGCTGCGTTATCTAAATAAATCATATGTTTCTTCCTCTCCTGATCCTTTCGATCACCTATTCTGAATCCTTTTATTTACCCTGTTACCTACTTGATTAATAGGTATTCTTTTCTATGGCTATCTTACACTATTTTCTGCTTTTGTCAATTCTTCTTCTCCATTTCCTGTGTATTTCTTTTCATGCACCTTTATAGTATGCACCAATTTACAGGATTTTCTACTTACTTATTACTAAAAACAGAGTCATGGCAATCATGTCAAATGTCTTTACGAATGCATGCATTCATGTACAAATTACCATAATTGTTATGACTCTGAATTACTACTTCACATAAGTTTACAAAAATGCAAACTCACTAAAACATATCATTAAGACGTAATCTCATTAAAAGCATAAGATCTTTACTATATCATCTTTTCAACCGGAAGATCCTCAAAATCAGCTTCCGTTATCACAAAATCCGTTTCATTGCTGACAGAAAAAATATGGCCGTCAAATTCCAGATTTTTAAAAAAGCATGGCTTTTCCGGAGATTTTCCAAGTACAAATCCATCTGTCGTACAGACTATTTCAAAGGCATCAAGCGGCAGGCTCATTCCTTTTCCGGTCATCTTCATATAACTTTCCTTCAATGTCCATAAGGTAAAAAATGCCTTGTCCCTGTCAGTGGATGCGTCGATATATGCCGATTCCGTTGCCCGAAAATGCCTCTGCGCGATTTCCATCGGTGCCTTCCGGATCTTTTCAATATCACATCCCACCTCACAATCGGAGGATACTCCCACCACATAATCTCCTGCATGGGACACATTGAAAAATACAGAATCTGCAACCGGCTTCTCGTTTTCCGAATACCGCAGGTCACTTTCGTTAAGTCCGTTCTCCCGTAAGATCTCTCTCAGGATGATCCCTGCGCCAAGACTTCTCTTACGGTCATCCGGCATGCGATATCGGATGACCTTTTCCCTACGTTTTGGAGATACCAGTTCGAGGAGTCTTTGATTCTGCAAGGGATCATCCATATGAATGATATGGATCCGGTATAATTTCATCGCTTCTCAATCTGGATTTTCTGATCCAATGCGGTCAGACTGAACACATCAAACACTTCATCCGAAACATTGATGATCTTGAAGCCGTCTTTTCCGGACATTTTCTTATATGCAGAAATTACCTGACGTAATCCTGCAGAAGAAATGTATTCAAGCTTATCGAAGTCAAATACCAGACTTGTCACACTGTCATCAAGCTTCGCGAGCTCTTCTCCCAACTGAGGAGCAGTCTGTGTATCCAGCCAGCCGGTAATTTCAATTGTTACATTGCTTCCATCTTTTTTGGTTATCAGTTCCATTCTTATTTCCTCCATCTATCTATCCATAATTTCCTATAATCGGATCATCCTGCGTCCAACAGCAGCCGGCTCATTCCTTCCGTCCGGTCACATCCGATCAGTCAAAAAATGCAAGTCTGTCAAGTGCTTCGATTGCACTTTCAAGGTAGCGGTCATCGGTAACCGGCCACTTGTAATCCAGCCGGTAAAGAACCTGTGCCGTGAACCGGTTGCTGTATTCCATCGTATAGATCTCATTTTCATTATGTGAGGTATAGGCAATCAGTCCGGAAACGGCATCGGAATCATTACCGTTCTTTGCAAATTCCTTTACTGCCTCCTCAAACTCTTCGTCCTTTACGATGTCCAGTTTAAATCCGTAACTGCGCATTGCATAAATCAGATCCGCCATATAAATATGGTGACTGTTGCAGGCATGGAATACGGTAAATCTCCGGTCAGTCTGTACCAGCTTCAATACTGCAAGTGCCGTTGAGTCAATCGGTGAAAGCTCCGCAACCTCATGCATGCCGCCCATCGGGAACTTGCCAATTGCCTTATATCCTCTGAGGCTTCGCAGGAATCCGTTGGTAATAAAGTTAATCTGGAATTCCCCGTCGGAGTTTCTGCTCATCAGATTACCTACACGGATGATCTTTGCATCAAGTCCACCGGAAACCGCTTCCAGTACCGCACGCTCTGCAAGGAACTTCGTGCGGATATATTCATTGGTAATACTCTGTCCGATATACAGATCATTTTCACCAAAGACTCTGTCCATCGGTGGAACACCATTTGATCCCTCTCCTGCAACGGAAACGGTTGAAATCTGGATCAGCCTGCGCCCATTGTTCTTACAGAACTCAATCAGGTTCTCAACACCATGGACGTTGATCTTTTGAAGGACATCACCGGCTGCAAAATGCTTTACACAGGCCGCACAGTTAATCAGCGTCCGGAATTTATAAGCGCCAAAGCTTTCCACCTGCTCTTTTGAGGTAATGTCACCGTCCACACAGACGATGCGATCCTTGAACAGCTCCTCACACGGATTATCAAAATAATACATCAGCATATGCATCATTCGTTTTTCCATGGATTCATAAGAGCCCTTACGCACCAGACAATAAACCTTTCCATCGTAATTGTCGAGGTATGCTTTCAGGATATGGATTCCAAGGAAACCGGTCGCACCCGTAATCATGATATCTCCAAGTTCTTCCTTGGTGATCCGGTCTGCATTCTCTTCCACATTTCCGCTGATGACGCTCTGGATCCTGTTATAGTTGTAATCAGAAAACTCATTATTGCTTTGCGGGCTTTCTGCGGATGCCTGATCATCCACGATTTCTGCCAGTTCGCGAACGGTAGGATGTTTAAACACATCGGCATATACAATCGAAATATTCCTGGAAAGACACATCACGGCAACCTTCGATGCGGTAAGTGAAGAGCCTCCCAGATCAAAGAAGTTATCCTCGATTCCCACCTTCTCTGTTCCCAGTGCCTTTTCAAAGATCTCGCAAAGGGTCTTCTGAACCATGGTAACCGGCTCTACATAGCTTGTGTTGTTTACAGCTACTTCCGGTACAGGAAGTGCCTTTTTATCAATCTTTCCTCCCGGGGTTACGGGCATTTCATCAATATGAACAAAGAAGGACGGCATCATGTAATCAGGAATCAACGGCTCTAAGAAGGTCTTAAGCTCCTCATCCGGAATGCTCTCTCCCGTATAATATGCGGTAATATACTTGTTTCCGCCCTTTTCTACAACAGTAACTGCCGAATTCTTTACCAGTTCATGCTTCAGAACGGCACCCTCGATTTCACCAAGCTCCACACGGTATCCACGGATCTTGACCTGCGAATCAATTCTTCCGATATACTCAATATTTCCGTCACCCTTCATTCGTACCATATCACCGGTACGGTAAAGACGCTTGTCATCTTCACATACGGAATACGGATTTTCCACAAATACCGATGCGGTCTTTTCCGGAAGGTTATGGTACCCTCTGGCAATCTGTCGCCCTGCATGGCATAACTCGCCGGATGCACCAACCGGAAGCCGTTTCAGATCTTCGCTGACAACATAGCTGCGGACATTCCGCTGGGACTTGCCGATCGGTATGTTGTCATATTGTTTATCTACCCAGAACTCTGTGGAAGATACCGTATTTTCTGTCGGGCCGTAGCCATTGATCATCTGATAGGTACGGTTCCTGTAATGCTTGAATTTCTCACCGCCAAGGGTAACGAATTTAAGACACGGAGCATCTTCAAGCAGCTCTGTTACCAGTTCACCCATCTGTGTCGGGAAGGTAGCACTGGTAATCTTCTGATCCTGGATGCATTTTGCAACAGCAACAGCATCCTTCCGGATATCCTCCGGGAAAATATACAGCAATGCACCTGCGGTAAGCGGAGCAAACAGGTCAATGACCGATGCATCAAAGCAGAAGCTTGCAAATTCTGCCACGATATCATCCGGTGAAGTTTTTCTGGTCAGCCGGATGTATTCAATCAGATTGAGCAGATTCCTCTGTTCAAGCATAACACCCTTCGGCTTTCCTGTGGAACCTGAGGTATAAATCATGTACGCAAGGTTTTCCGGCTTCGGCGACGTAAGCTCTACGGAAAGTGTAAAGTCTTTCGATGCCTCTGCAACCTCATCCAGACTTAAAATATTTCCGTCATAGAAGCTGACCAGTTCACGGTACTGGTTAATCACAAGCAGATTGTCTGCCCCGGAGTCCTTTAACATATACTCAATTCTGCTCTGCGGATACTCCGGATCCAATGGAACATAAGCTCCGCCGGCCTTCATAACGCCCACATAAGCAACCGCAAATTCCCTGGTTCTTCCGCACAGAATACCTGCGGCCTGCTCTCTGCCAAAGCCATTTTCGGTAAGCTTCTGTGCAACGTAATCAGACATTCTGTCCAATTCACGGTAAGTAATTTCGCCCTTTCCATCTCTTACTGCCGGTCTGTCCGGATATTTTTCTACAGCTTCCCGGAACAGATCCACGAAGGTCTTTCCTGCATGCTCCGGATCATCCTCCATCGTTGTCTTTTCTTCAAACAGCAGCTTAATGTCATCCGGTTCCTGTTCTCTTAAGATTCCACCTGCTGCAATTTCCAGATTGTCCGCAAGGTATTTCATCGTATCCTCATAGTACATATCCCCACGGTACTCAATTTCGAAGACAAATTTGTTCCGGTCAATGGAAATACTGATAGAAACCGGTGCTTTCGCTGCATTTAGGCTGATCGGTTCTTCCTGTGCATATTCACCGCCAATCGTGTCAAACGCAAAATTGTCTCCCTGATAGATCACCATGGCATCTGCCTTGATGCTGAACTCATGGCTGATCTGTGAAAATGGATAAATATCGTTGTTCATGGAGTTGATCAGCTGCTGCTGTACCGCAAGCAGGCCATCCTTTAAGCTTCCCGCAAAATCCGTGTAAACAGGAAGTGTCTTTACCAGCATACCAACGGTTTCTGAAAGTCTGGAATCATTTCTTCCATGATAAATGGTAGTAAATACTGCATCCTTTCTGAAATTGTATTTACCAAGAGTGAGGCCAAACACCGAAATAAAGAAAACATTTTCGGTAATTCCGTGCTTCTTACAGAAGTCCTTTACCTCCTGTACGGAAACCTCCGTAACCTCTCTGTGGTAAGTCTCTGCGGTCGGAACCGGACCGTTTTTATCCGGATAGAAGTTGATGCTTCCACCCTTATTTTCAAATACGGATTTATAATAGTTCTCTGCATTCTTATAAACATCACTCTTCAATGCATCACGGTTATCCAGAGCCAGGTCATAGGAGGTATAGGTTTCTGCTTCCAGCTTTTCTCCACTGTACGCCCTGTTAATGTCGTTCAGTATAATACCAAGAGAGGTTCCATCCGCAATGATATGATGAATGTCAAGGAACAGGTAATTTCCATCACAGGTTCTGTAAATTTCAAACCGGAAAAGCTGCTCATTAAACAGCATATAGGGACGAACCAGCGTTTCCCTGTTCATTCCATTGATAATCTGTGTTTTACAGGTTAAGCCGTCATCACGTTTCTGAAGGACATCTCCGTTTTCATCCATGAAGAGGCGTGTCTTCAGATAAGGATGAGCCTCGATTGTGCTGTCAATAGCTGCTGCAAGCCTGTCAAGATCTACCTTCTTATTAAGCTTCAAAAGATAAGGAATATTGTATATGGTAGAGCCCATATTGGCCGTACACTCAATAAAGATTCCTTCCTGCGTATTAGTAAGCGGATAGTTCTCCTGTACTTCTCTCTTTGTTTCCTTACCGGCAGTCTTTACAAAGCCCTCTAACAGTTCAATTGTCGGATGGCTCTTAATATCCGAGGTCTTAATGACTATGTCAAATGCCTTGGAAATCAGGATATTCAGCTTGATTGCACTGATGGAAGTCAGTCCTGCCTCATAAATATCCGTGGTAATACCGAATTCTTTATAGCCAAGAACGTCTGCAATACAGTCAAATAATTTCTGCTGTGTTTCATTCTTCGGCTCGATGATTTCTTCGATTTTTCTCTCCGGTACCGGAAGTGCCTTTTTATTGACCTTCTGGTTCTGATTAAGCGGAATCTTGTCGATCTGCATGGTAACTGCAGGTACCATATAAGCAGGCTTGGTTTCCTTAATGAAATCATTTAAACCATTGATATCCACTTCACTGTCCGATACCACATAAGCTGCAATGTATTTTCCACCGTTCGGATCATCAAAAGCAACAACGGTTGCATCCTTGATTCCCTGGTATCTCCGGATGACCTCTTCCACTTCGGAAAGCTCGATCCGGAAGCCCCTGATCTTAACCTGGGAATCCTTTCTGCCGATGATCTGGACATTTCCGTCCGGAAGATATCTGGCAATATCACCGGAATGATACAGCACTTCATAGCCTTCCGTATCATCATAAATGTTCTTCGTATATACCTCTGCCGTTTTCTCCGGCTTATTGAGATACCCCCTCGAAACCTGGAAGCCTGAGATCATCAGTTCTCCGCAGGCACCATACGGCAGCATATGACCGGATTTATCCGTAATATAAAGCTTCACATTATCCAGTGCTTTTCCGATCGGAATATTCGGATAATACTTGTCAACCTCAAAAGCCGTTACAAGAATGGTCGTTTCCGTAGGACCGTAAACATTGAAAAACCGATATCCCTTCGGCGGTTCACAGGGAACGAGCTTCTCCCCGCCTACGGAAAGATAACGGAGACTCCTGCATTCCATTTCCAGTGCAAACTGTCTTCCGACCTGTGTGGTCATGAAGGAGTGGGTAATGCCATTTTCTTCAAAGTATTTCTGCAAGCCAATGAAATCCAGACGGATTTCTTCCGGAATAATATGTAATTCTGCACCATTGGTAATTGCACCGTAAGTATCCATCATGGAAGCATCAAAACCAAACGATGCATAGGCAGCCACCTTACAATCCGGATCAATGCTGTAATACTTTCTGTACCAGTGACAGAATGCGGTAATATTTCCATATTCCAGCATACATCCCTTCGGTACCCCAGTAGAACCTGAGGTATACAGTAAGATAAACAGGTCATGAAGCTGCGGCTTTTTCAATTCCACATCCACATCCTCAAGCTGCATGATTTCATCGGTATATAAAACAGGTCCCTGATAGCCGTCCACCAGATGCAGAAGCTCTCTGTCTGCAATCAGAAGCTTTGCTGCGGAATCCTCCAGCATATACATCAGACGATCCTTCGGATACGACGGATCGAGCGGCTGATATGCGGCTCCTGCTTTAATCACGCCCATCGGTGCAATCGCCATATACTCACAACGTGGAATCAGAATGGACACGACATCTTCCGTGCCAATTCCGCGGGAGGCAATGTATTTTCCGAGCCGGTCACTGATCTCATCCAGTTCCTTATAAGTGTACTTCTTATCCTTAAATACCACAGCCGTATGATCCGGTATGGTCTGTACCATTTCAGTAAACCGGTCAGAAATTGTTTTCGTTCTGTCATATTTGCAGGCCGTATCATTGAATTCTGCAATTTTCTTAACCGCATTCTCAGAGAGAATGGAAACCTCTGATACATACTTGTTTTTCAGCATGGAATCCATGGCTGCTTCGTACGCTTCGAGCATTCCGTTCACAAATGCATCACTGTACCTGTCGCTGCGGAATTCTGCAGTAAGAACATATTCGTTATTGTACTCTCTTACCTGAATAAGCAGCGGCATTTTCGCCATATCAAGGGAAAGATCGTGTCCCCGTGCAACGGTATCTCCGATTGGATAATCGTCACTTAATTCTGCCTGATAAGCAAAGGTAAGATCCGAATTAAATCCATATTTTGCACAGATATCCGAGAACGGGAAAATATCATTTGCCATAGAGGACAGGAGCTGTTCAGAAAGCTCTGTCATGTAGGCCTGGATCGTCGTTTTTGCTTCAAATTTACAGTAAACCGGAAGGGTCTTCACCAGCATACAGACCGTATTTTCCAGTCGGGAATCATTTCTGCCATTATAAATTGTAGAAAAAAGGCTGTCGTCGGAATTGGAATATCTGGACATCAGAATACCAAACACACCGGTAAATAAAATATTCGGTGTGACACCCAGCTTTTCACAGCAGGACAGGATTTTGTCCTCTGCAACCGTAAGCTTTCTTTCAAGATATCCCTTTTCCGGAGTTTTTCCGGTCACATCCGGGAATGGAAGGGATTCGGTCTCCACTTCTCCGAATACGCTGTCATAATACTTCTCGGCCTTCTTATATTTTCCTTCCTGCATCTGCTGCTCTTCATCAAGGGCTGCATCAAATCCGGTATAGGTCTCCTTTTCGAGTTTTTCACCCACATAAGCCCGGTTGATATCCTCGAAAATAATATCATAGGAGTTACCATCTGCAATAATGTGATGGAAATCAGTGAACAGATATTTCCGGTCTTCCGTGACATAAATCTGCGCACGGAATAAACGTCCCTTTTCCAGCTTAAACGGACGCACCAGCTCCTTCTTCAAAGCTTCAAACTGTTCATTCGTTGTCTCAATGACATCCGGTACAAAATTCTCCGTACCCGGACGCTGCACCATCTCTCCCTGATCGTTTAAGAATACTTCGGTAAGAAGATAGGAATGGGCATTCACCATCTGCGCCACAGCATCAGACAGCTTCTGTACATCTGTGGTGCTGTCCAGTTCAAACAGGAACGGAATATTATATACCGTGCTGTCCGGATTCTTACTGCATTCTGCAAAAATACCCTTCTGCGAACCGGTAAGAGGATAAACCTCACGCTTCTCATAGGTCCGGATCTTCGGTGCAAGCATGACATAGTTTTCCAGCTTTTCAACGGTGTTGTTTTCATGAATATCACTTGTTTTTACTGTAACGCCAAACTCATCCGAAATCAGAATGCAAAGCTTCATGGCACTGATAGAAGATAATCCTGCTTTATAAAAGCTGGTATCAATGCCAAAGAAATCGTTTTCTACCACATTGGAAACAATTTCAAAAATCTTCTTCTGCATCGGTGTTTCCGGCTCTTTCAAATTCTTCGGCTGGGAAATGGGCTTTGGCAGTGCGCTCTTATCAATCTTGCCGTTTGCGGTTACCGGCATCCTGTCCATCTGGATAAACACATCGGGAACCATGTAATGAGCGAGGGATTCGGCAGCATAGTCCGAAAGCTCCCCGGTATCAATCTTATGGTCTGCCAGAAAATAGCAGCAGAGATATTTATTGTCCACCGGTACGGTAATACTGGTGACAATTCCTTCATAGCTGTTGATGACTTCTTCAATTTCACCAAGCTCAATTCGTAAGCCACGCAGCTTGATCTGGTTGTCCATTCTTCCAAAGAACTCAATTTCACCTTCGGGTGTAATCCGGGCAAGGTCGCCTGTTTTATATGCCCGTTCACCATTCAGGTTAATAAATACAGCAGCTGTTTTATCCGGCAGATTGATATAGCCTCTTCCTACACCAAGACCTGCTACCACAAGTTCCCCTGTCTCTCCATCCGGAAGAATCCTGTTCTCCTTATCTACCACATAAACCCGGACGTTGCCGTTCGGCGTACCGATCGTAATATTTTTGCTGTCGCTAATCACCTTCATCGTACAACTGATCGTCGTCTCTGTAGGGCCGTAACCATTCATAATATAAGCATCCGGATTAACCGAACGAATCTTATCATAAAGTGCCGGAGGGAAGGCTTCTGCTCCCACGTCATAAACCCTGATCCGGGAAGCCGCTTCCTTCAGCTGCGGCAGATCAATCATGTTGGATAGATACGTCGGAGTTGTCGTCATGATATCGACATGATTTTTAACAATGAGATCTCCGAGCATCATCGGGTTCTGGATCTCTTCATCCGTTGCAATCACTGCTGTAAGTCCATTCGTAAGCGGAATAAACTCCTCAAGTACGGATACGTCAAAGGTCATCGCTGCCATGGAAAGAGAAACACTTCCCCTGCTTACATATCCATAGGTTTCTGCATTCTTTGGATCAGGATTCACAAAGTTTGCAAGATTTACGTGCTCAATCATTACTCCCTTGGGCTTTCCGGTGGAGCCTGAGGTATAGATACAATAACACAGATCATGTTCCCTGATCTCTACATCCGGATTTTCTGTATCCGGATGCTGCAGCAGCTCTTCCAGTAAAAGCACCTTGCAGGGGAGTTTGTCAAACAATTCCTTACGTTCTTGGGCAATCTCCTTTGTTGTGATGAGCAGCGGCACTCCTGCATCCTCAAAGATAAACTGGATTCTGTCATCCGGGTAATCCGGAGAAGCTACCGCAAAAGCGCTTCCTGACTTCAAAATACCCTGTCGTACTGCATAAAAATCACAACAGCGTTCCAGTACAACACCCACGATAATCTCCCGACCGGCCCCCTTTCCGATGAGAGAATGGGCAATTTTGTTTGCTCTTTCATTCAGTTCGGCATACGTGAAGCTTTCCTTACCGGAAGCAACCGCACACTTTTCCGGATGGAGACGTACCTGTTCTTCAAACAGCTTCGTCACCGGCTGAAATGTAAAGGCAAACCCGGATTTTTCATTAATGTCTGACATTTCTTTCCCCTCCTAAAATGAGATTATTGTATTATTCATATCAATGGCACGAATATAGTCCATAGATTTTGAAATCTTTTTCACAAGCTCGATTCCATGAATATCAAATTCTTCACTGTCACAGCTGTACTCCAACGGGTTGAAGTTCACTCCGTTATCACGGATTCTAAGCCGGCATAAATCATCCTCGATACAGAAATTGATATCGATCCAGTTCGAGGTTTTGCCGCCGAATCTGATGATATTTACGGTCATCTCTTCCGCACATACGGCTGCCAGATTGGCTTTGTTTCCGGATACTCCCTTTTCCCTGCAGAACTCCATGATTCTGGTATGTACAACCGAAGCTTCTTCCATGGTACTCTTAATTGAAAAGTCCAGATTGATTCCCGGATTTTTATCCGGGACAATATAAAAGGTGGAATGCGGATGCTTGATTTTCCGGAAAATCCACGCTGCAATTACCGTAATCAGCTCTGTCGCTACAAACCCTACCGCAATTCCATCTATACCGATTCCGTCAATCTGCTTCCAGATCAGAATTCCGGCAAAGGTTGCCGGCAGAACCACAACAGCGTTTTCAAGGAAGGTAACAAAGCTGGCAATCGCGGTTTCTTCAATGGATTCATAATAGCTTACAATGAATTTATTCCAAAGATACGGGATCACACATACAGCAAAAATGCGAAGTGCATTCACCATCTGTCTTCCAAGCTCCCCGCCACCGCTTCCAAACAGAATGGTAATCTGCTCGGTAAACACTATAATCACTACAAAAATGACTGCAAGCATGATGTAACTGTATTTCAGCATTTTATTACACAGAACGCGGATTCCCACGTAGTCCTTTTCTCCAAAAAGGATTCCGGCCACGTTCGGAATGACACCAATGATTCCTCCGGTCAGCATTTCAACAATCAGAAGGACGTTATCACAAACCGTAAATACCGCCATACCGTCCTCACCAATCTGATTAATAATGATCGTATTAAGCCCAAGTGCCTTGATAAAACTTGTCGCCATGAAAACCAGCATCGGAACGCCTGTAACCACTGCTTCCCTGAGGATGGCAAAGTCCTTTGGTTTCAGACGCACAAACCGGATATTCCGTTTATCGGAGCGGATATAAAACACGAAAACCACCATGGCAAGTAAAAAACCAAGCACAGTAGAAAGGGACGCACCCGCAATTCCAAGCGGGGTGAATCTTAGAAAAATATAATCGAGAATCAGATTGATTACATTGGCAAGGATAAGGTAGGTGGATGCAAGCTCCGGGTGATTTTCCACACCAAGATAGTTCACCATCATAAGACCAATTCCAATAATCGGCGCACCAAGCATGCTGATCCGGATATAGTCTGCTGTATGGGTTGTCAGTGTTCCGCCGCCAGGTACTAAGAGTTTCGCGATCGGATCTGCTGCCGGAAATGCAATAAATGAAAAAAGAAAGCCTGCTAAAAGTGTCACAAGAAACGTAACTGTAAATAACTTCGAGGCACTTTCCTTATCCCGTTTACCAAGCATATTTCCCACAGCAATGGAGCCACCGATTCCAAGACAGTAACCGGTAAGCTGGATAATGGTTTCTACCGGAAGGCTCATGGTAACCGCTGACATGGCCTCCACACCGATCAGATTACTTACAAAAATTGTATCTACGATGTTTCCTAATTGAAGCGCCAGTGACATCATAATGCCCGGAACAATATACTTATTTAACTTTGCATTTAACAGCCTGTTATTTCTCTTATCTGCCATTTCATTCCCCTTTTTAATTGTATTTGTTAAAGCTTTAATTTTCCCCATTTATTTACAATTTGCAACAGTTCAGCCATGCAGAAATGATTGTATAAGGTGTCCGTGGGAGCTTGCTCACTAAGGGCAGCTTATACAATCATTTCTATAGGGCGGACGCCCGACATGAAATAAGCTGCTGGAAAACACGTATATTTTTAGCCAATCTGTACCATCCGGCAGCTTATGAATGGGCATGGCTGAACTGTAACTACAATTTAGCATAAACGGGGGTATTTTACAAGTTCCTATCTGCAGCCATCCTGTATTGCAAAACCTCTTGCACTGGCAGCTTGTATCATAGCAGTTATGCATCTTTTATTCCTGTCTTCATATACATTAGTAAGGAATCATCCTCCTGCAAGGAGCACCTATGCATTCATTCCGAAAAAAGGAAATTTTAACCCACCCGCTTGTTATGGGGACTGTTATTTTGACCCTCACCGGATTCTTAAGCCGGTTCATCGGGTTCTTTTACCGGATCTTCTTATCCCGGGTATTCGGAGCAGAAGGCATGGGCATCTATCAGTTGATTGCTCCGGTCCTTGCACTCTCCTTTGCCCTCACTGTATCAGGAATTCAGACCGCCATTTCCAAATATGTTGCCAGGGAAGAAAAGACCGGGAACTACTGTGCCTCTCTCCGGTACTTCTTTACCGGCTTTCTGGCTGCCATGTTACTTTCGATCCTGTGTGCCATTTTCATCTACCGCTATTCAGAGGAAATTGCGATTGGTTTCCTGAAGGAGGAACGGACAGCACCCCTTTTGCGCATCATTTCACTTTCAATCCCCATGGCTACCGTCCATTCCTGCATCAATGGCTACTTCTATGGAATTAAAAAAACTTCCATTCCGTCTGCCTGTCAGCTGATAGAACAGGTCATCCGGGTTGGAAGTGTGTATCTTATTTATGTATATTTTCAAAAACAGGGCATGCAGCCTACGATCAGCTTCGCTGTCGTCGGCCTGGTCATTGGGGAAGCCGCATCCATGTGCGTCTCCCTTATTGCCGTAAAGGTACATTTTAACAAAATACTGCCCATCCACATGTCCGCACTGCTTTGCCTTAAGAGTACACAATTCCTGTCTTCTTTCAAAGAATTGCTCTCCCTTGCGGTTCCGCTTTCCTTAAACCGGGTGATTATCAACTTCCTGCAAAGCATTGAAGCCATTTTCATTCCACAGCAGCTCTTAAAATACGGCTGCTCGACCAGTCAGGCACTGAGTGTTTACGGAGTTCTGACGGGTATGGCACTGCCATTGATTCTCTTTCCCGGTGCCATCACGAACTCCATCTGCGTCCTGCTGCTTCCCATGGTTTCCGAGGCCGATGCCGTTGGCAACCGGAATAAAATTGCCAAAGCCATCCAAAGCTCCATCCGTTACGGTTTCCTGCTCGGCATCTGCTTCACTGCGTTCTTTTTCTTCTGTGGCGGATTTCTCGGAAAGCTGCTCTATCAGAACGAACTTGCCGGTGAATTTATTCTGATTCTAAGCTTCCTGTGTCCTCTTATGTATATCGCAAGCACCCTGAACAGTATCTTAAACGGACTTGGCAAGACACTCGAAACCTTTCTCTATAGTATGGTAAGTCTCCTTGTGCGGTTAGGCTTCGTCTTCTTCCTGATTCCTGTCTATGGCATCTACGGCTATCTGTGGGGACTGCTTGTGAGTCAGCTTGTCCAGACCGTTCTGTGTATGATCGGGGTTCGGAAGATCCGGTAAGCTGAGAATTAACTATTCAGGATCTCATTCATAAAATTGCTGCTATAAATTTACGGAATCAATATGTAATCGAAGCATTTTCGTACGTTCTCAGCAGTAAACGCTTCAACCTGTACTGAATAATTACACCAGGCTGCTTAACAGACCCAGGCAGCCTTCCATTACATCCTCATATGTTGCATCAAAATTGCCGGTATACCAGGGATCCGCAATGTCCCTTGTTTTCCCTGCAAATTCCAGAAGCTTATGAATCTTGTTCTCCGGATCCCCTCCGGCGATCCGCTCCATATTGCGGATATTCCAGTCATCCATTCCGATTAAATAATCGTATGTTTCATAATCCGCACGTGTCATCTGAACCGCTCTATGCGGAATTAACGGAATTCCTTCCTCCCGAAGCTTTCGTACCGTTCCCGGATGCGGCGGATTGCCGATCTCCTCACGACTCGTTGCCGCAGACTCGATCTGAAACCGATCGGATAAGTTCCGCTCCTTTACCAAATAAGTCATGACACTCTGCGCAAGCGGACTACGGCAGATGTTGCCGTGGCATACCATAAGAATTTTAACTTTTCTTTCCATATCGTTTCATATCCTTGCATATCTTTGTTTTTCCTAGGTTTTATCAGCTTTTCCCGACATAACCCTTTCTTCCTTATCCTAGCATAACTTCGCATATCTTTCCATATCCTGGCAAGCAAAATGAGTAAAAATCTAGGTAAATCCTCTCTTTTTACTCATTTTTACTCACCACTTTATTTCAGGCATCTTTTATCTTTTTATCGCGCACACTTTTTCAACTCTTTTTCTGTTATCCCGCATTTTATCTGGTCCTAAACCATCCCACATTCAATCAAATAAAAAAGAAGCACGGCATAAATTATTCTGATAAATTTTACATCAGATTGCTTTATGCCGTGTCTTTTGTGTTATCCTATTGATTGCCACATAAAAAATAGCAGACCTCACCCTGGAAAAGTCTGGCCTGCTACTGCTCACACACAGGTAATCCTGTGTCTATTCACAAGACCATGATAACCATTTTTGTCAAAGATTGCAATCAGATTTCTCAATCTTTCTATAATTCTGTTGTTTTTGACCTTCCGTTTCACCAGCTGACCTGTTCCTGTTCCCATTCGGCCTGTTTGTCAGTTCATGGATACTACTGGAGGTCTGTTAAGCTGCCCTCCGGAACCCTCCGGCTCCGTGTCTGCCGGGTGAAATGCTCCGAATGTGGCACTACCCATGCACTTCTTTTATCCTCCATGGTTCCCTTCTCCCAGATTCCTCTTTCCGAACAGCAAAGGATCTGCAATGACTACGAAGAAGGATGCTGCGTCAGCATGGTCTGTGAGACCAATCCATCCATTGATGAAAACAACGTCAAATCCATACTCCGAAACTACAGGCTCTGCTGGAGAGAAAAACTGCGTTCTCTCAGGATCTGCCTCTTTCCACTGGACACTCTGATCCTTTCCTGTTTCTCGGATTATTCGTCGCAGTTCATGCAGATACACCGGCGGGTCAACATGCTTTTTCCCTATACCACATAGCCTTACCTGACAGTGCCCCTATTGTTTCTTACAATAAAGAAAAACTCTAAGGAGGCATGACTTATGGAACAGGAAAAGAAACAGGCAGTCGCTCTGATGCGTTATTCAGCGATTGCTCCACTCATTACTGGCACCCAGGAAGACTATGAATCCCTGAGTGCTTACTTTCGTACTGCTTCAGCAAAAGGAATCAAGGCACCAGACGGTTCCATTCGGCACTATTCTCCGGGAACTCTGGAAAAATGGTACCTTTCTTACAAGAAATCCGGGTTTGATGCTTTGGTTCCCACCGGACGGTCTGACTGCGGTGTAAGCCGGAAGATCGACGAAGACCTGAAAGAGCAGATCATTTATCTGAAGCATCATTATCCCCGGATGTCTGCAGCTGCGATCTATAAACAGCTCCAGGATAACGGCAGCATCCGCTCCGGCCAACTTTCAGAATCTACGATATGCCGTTTCATCAACCAGCTCGTCTTACAGGAACGTCTGACGAACAACCAGGATATGCGCCGTTATGAGCGCCCACATATCAACGAGGTATGGTGCGGGGATTCCAGCGCCGGTCCTTGTCTGAAAACTGGAGATGGGAAGAAGCATCGTGTTTATGTGATCGCACTGATTGATGATGCCAGCCGATTTATCCTTGCTGCGGATGCTTTCTTTAACGACACTTTCGTAAATCTTATGTCCGTCATGAAATCAGCCGTCTCCAAATATGGCAAACCAAAGGTTTTCAACTTTGATAACGGTGCTGCCTATAAGAACAGACAGATGGAACTTCTGGCTGCCCGGATCGGATCTGTGATCAGTTATTGCAGACCTTATACACCCACACAGAAAGCCAAGATTGAGAGATGGTTCCGCACCCTGAAAGATCAATGGATGGCATCCCTGGATATGAGGGATTTTCATACACTGGAAGAACTCAGAGGGAGCCTCATGACCTTTGTCAGAAGCTATAACCAGCGCCCGCATTCCTCATTGAAGGGAGTATCTCCACAGGAACGTTTCTTTCAAGAGCCGGAACTGATCAGCCGCCTCCCGGATGAACAAATCGATTCCTCGTTTCTTCTCGAAATCGAGCGCCGGGTATCCGCTGACTCTGTCATTGTGATTGATCAGGTGGAGTATGAGGTCGATTACCGTTTTGCAAAGCAGCGCATCACCCTCCGTTATACACCAGACATGAAGGACATCTTTATTGTAGAAGCCGATGGTTCCCTTACTCCGATCCGCCTTCTCAACAAGCACGACAATGCCTCGGTCAAACGGGACAAAGTGCGTCTTTCAGGAGGTGAAGACTAATGGAACTCACTGCCCGTTATGGTCTGGAATTCAATCCTTTTTTAAAGAATTCCAAAGAGATTCTTTTTGAAGGTTCCGAGTATAAAGAGGCGAAATTCCGCCTGGATTACCTTGCCAGGACCAAAGGTTTCGGTCTTCTTACCGGTGCTCCGGGTCGTGGAAAAACAACTCTGGTTCGTTCCTGGTCCGCCGGACTAAACCCATCCCTGTATAAGGTGGTTTACACCAGCCTTTCCACCGTTACGGTGAATGATTTTTACCGGAATCTCGCCGTATCCCTGGGTGCACAGTCATCCTACCGAAAGACTGAAAACTTTCACATCATCCAGGAGGAGATCAACCGCCTTGCCCTGGATAAAAAGAAGACTCCGGTTATCATCATTGATGAAGCGAACTATATCAAAAATGCTGTTCTCAACGACCTGAAAATCCTATTCAACTTTGAGATGGACTCCCGGGACCGGGCTGTGATTCTTCTGGTCGGTCTGCCACAGCTGAATAATACGCTGCAGCTTTCCATCCATGAACCGCTCCGTCAGCGTATCATCATGAACTACAACGTTGATGGCTACTCAAAAGAAGAAGGCCGTGCTTACATGGAATGGAAACTGAAAAAGGCAGGCTGTACAGCGCCTGTTTTTGATGATGCAGCCATTGAAGCAATCCTGAATGCTTCTGATGGAACAGCCCGCGTGATCAGCAAGCTCTGCAACGCTTCGCTTGTAATCGGGCATAGTCAGTCAGCTAACCAGATCACATCTGACATCGTGATGCAGGCAATCAATGACAGCACCCTCGGCTGAGAAGGCTCCCGCAATTAATTTGCGGGAGTCTTTCTGTCTGGAAAACAATTTGATGAAACAGTTGCTTTTAAAGTGACGGGCATCACTGTAGGAACCCCAAATCAGCTCAAAATAATCTGCCGGATGGAGCATCGTTTAATTTGCCGGACAACATTTTTCTACGTTTTCCAGGCGTTTTATTTCTTTCTCCGCATCCTCTAACTTTAAGTGCGTGTAAACATTTAAAGTCACACTGATATCCGTATGTCCCATGAGATATTTCAGGGTTTCTACGGATATTCCCCTCTTTGCCATATTCGTACAGAATGTATGGCGGCAGACATGGGGTGTTATCTTTGGAAGTTGCACCCGATATATTTTGTTATATTTTTCAACAGAACGCTGAAACCGCTTCTCCCATTGATAAGGCATCATAGGCATTCCACGCTTATCCAAGAACAGAAAACCTGTATAGCCGTCAATACATATTTCAATCTTCGGTTTCTTCCGGTTTGCTAACACCCTTTTTATTACTTCATATACTTCTTCCGACATGGGTAATACCCTCGTTCCTGCGTCCGTTTTCGTTTTCTCGATGTATTTCCCCTTGTTTCCAACGTATTGCAACTGGTGGTCAACATTGATTGTTTTCTTTTGCATATCAATATCTTTCAAGGTAAGTCCACAGAATTCCCCGATACGAAGTCCTGTGTGCAAAAGCAGGTACATGCCGTCGTAGCACTCACTGAAATGTTCATCCTGCTTGATAAACTGCAAGAAGTCTTTTTCCTGTTTTCCCGTCAAGGCTTCTCTTTTTACCGAATCATTGATTAAGAAGTTATGTAGGTCAAAATCAAAGGGATTCTTATGAATTAAGTCCGCTTCGTATGCCATCTGGAACGCAGGTCTTACAACTCCACGAACCGTATGAATGGAACTGTAACTCTTTCCATCCACTGATTGAAGCTTTATAATCCATGACTTCGCATCCATGGTATTAACCTGCTTGATTTTTACCTTTCCAAGCGCATCCTTTTTCAAAAGGTTGACTACTGTCTTATAACCTGCTGAAGTGGTAGGACGAACATTTATCTTTTGGCTGATGTATTTTTCAACCAACTCTAACACTGTCATATCCCCACCTGACAGGGATACCCCATTTGCCAAGTCACGCTCCAGAAGCTTTTCCTTTTCCCTTAATGACAGGTCTGGCTTTTTCCCCTCTGGTAACTTATCGTTCTTTTCAAGTTTCCAACTGTATAGAAACTTTCTTTTCTTTGTAACCGGGTCAATGGTACTATACAGATACCTTCCATCCGCTCTCTGTTGGCAAAGTATTATGGAGTAACGACGGACTATCTGCTTGGTATGACGGATAGTAAAGAACAGCATCTATTTCCGGTTGATGAACTTGGTCTCGATGATGCCACTGTGTAAATACTGAAAAGCGGTGATTTAAATGTCAGGCTTATTTGTGAGCTGATTAAGAATCCTGCTTTTGCTAATTTCATGTCAGATATGGAGATTTATGTTGATAATCTGGCCGCTATGCAGATTCACAACATGAATAAATACATTGAATTTACCAGAGCAAAACTTCAAGAAAAAGGGACAAGCACCACCGACCATTATATGAAAACCCTTGAAGCAGCCACCATCAAGGAAGATGACTATTTTGCAAATCTTCTCGGTAGCGATATCGCCGGGATTGCAAAGGATATTAAAGAAGCTCATAAAAAGGATTCCAATACCGGAAATGACACAACAGAAGTTGATGAGATTGAAGAGGTCTTTGAACAGATTCAGAAAACAGATAATGCTACACAGGCTCAAATGATTATGTACAGTAAGATGTTTAAGATTAACTTCACAAAGATGGAGCCATATGAATTCAAGACCTTTACAGAAATTCTTCAGAGATATTCAGACGCATTTAAGGTGCCAAAAGGTAACGGAAGAGGCAAAAGAAAAATAAAAAATCAGGGATATGCTCATTTGAACATATCCCTATTCTTATATGTTTTGCCTCATATTAGGTATATTTTGCTCATAAACATTATCATCTCATTGAACCTAAAAAAAGAATATCAATTCTATTTCCTATTATCAGTAACAATATGTTTTACAGAGGAACTGGGATTTCTAAGTTCTTTCCTAAAAAATGTAGGATAGTAAGTTATATCACTTTTTTCATCTACCCATATAAGCCTTTCTTTTGACTCATCATCAGTAAAACTATCACATACCGGCTCAAAATCATCCGGTGTTTTCATATAAAAGAAAAATGAAATCTCATAGATTAATTTATTTTCTTTTTTACCATAATCACCATAGAAAAAATTTTCATGAACAAATCCAAGACGATCCACTTCCAGTCTCACACCTGTCTCTTCAAACACTTCTCGAACGACTGCCTCCTCAGCACTTTCTCCAAACTGGATACGCCCGCCAACAGAATAAAGGTACTCATCCTTCTGATTACCAACCATCAGAAATTTGTTACCTTTCATAATAATTGCTCCAACGCGTATATTAATATACCCATTATCAATGGCTACTGTACAATCCGATGCCATTTATGATTCCCTCCTAAATTCCTCTTAATATTAATCAATTTCAATCTCTCAGCCATTCAAGAACCTTTTTTGCAATTTCCGTAGGAGTCCCGTTTGTGCAATCTAATGTATCAAACTCTGTATCTCCTAAAGTGTCATGAGTCCTAAAATAATTATTATAATCGATTGAGCTTTGAATCCAACACGCATCGTCTATCCCTCTGCCTTCTGTCATCCGTTTTCTAAGAACCTCCGGCTCAGCTGTAAGTGCCAAAACTTTTATTTCAGAGAAAAATCTTTTCCCGTATGTATGATGTAATCTGTCAATACCACCTGCCATAGTCCACACTACAGGCTTTTTGCATTGAGATATATTCTTTGAAACAGAATATACCTGTTCAATAAAATCATTTTCTTCTTCATCATTTTGTGGCCAGGCAATATTCCGAAGCCAATCAGCATCAATGATCACATACTCATCCGTTATTTTCTGAAGTTCAATTGCTGTGGTTGTTTTACCAACTCCGCTACAACCAGTCAGGAAAAATATAGGTAACTTATCAAACTTCCACTCATTACCACATTTAGGGCACTTTATCACATTTCCTGTAACCTCTTTATCCCATTCTGTGTTTCCACATGCAGAACATATTCCTAACATTTTATAATCTCCTGTAATCTATCAAAATTTTCTTTTCCCGTTGCCCACACAATAGCAGGAGCAGACTTCGCTTCCTTTTGCCTAAACATTTCCAGTCGATGTCTACCATCACAGACGTAAAAACTACCGTCATCCTTGTACTCAATAATAAGTGGCGGCGGATTCCAATTATCTACCGCGTTCATCATCTCATTAACATGACTGAAAAAGTATTCTATATCATTTTCCTCGGTCAAGTACTCCGGGGCTCCGGCTCTGATATTATTTAATAACGAAAGCTCAAACAGAATTATTCCTGTATAAAAGCGTTTTTCTTTTAACAGCCCCTCCGCCAAAGCAATGTTATGTCCATCATTGCGAAGAAAAAGCTGAATCCATTCCTCCAATTTACCTTTATTGCAATAATCTGCCGCTATTTCCAAAACACCATACTTTTCCATCTTATACTATTTTATTCCATTCATTTCGTTAATCATTTCAAGAGGTTTTACCGTCATTTGCGCCCATGCAGGCCTAAATCCGCTCTTAATCGCATTCCTTGCTGATTTGATATTAGACCATGCACAACAATAAAATGGTACCTTACCTCTTTCAAGAATCTCTATGGCAAGCTTGCTTGTGAGTGCCGATGCAATTCCCTGCCTTCTATACCCCGGCAATACGTCAATTCCTATCTGCCACATAGTATCACCATCAGCTGAACAAGCTGCCAGTCCAACAAGTTTTCCATTATCATATGCTCCGACTCCAAGCACATCTAAATGCTTTCTATCCTCGCATAGGGCGTTACTCCATTCAGGCTTATACAAATCTGCAAAATCTGGCTGCTCAAGTACTTTTGTCTCTAACTTGCATGGCAAAGGCTTAAGTACATCCATATCAGGTAAAAAATACTCAGCCATGAAGCATACCCCAAGTCCATGTGGTCTGAATGCATCATTGAGAACATGCATATTTGGTGTTTCAAAACAGTGCTCCACAGCATATTTACTAATATACTTTTCCACAATGTCCCTATACTCTTCTGAAATGGTAGCAACTATATTATTTCCATAAGTGGTTAAATCACACACATGTGGAAGCTTTAAGTATCTTCTTGCAGACGGGTTTGCCACAGAAGTAACTATCACATTATCTTTTTTCAAAAAATCTTCCCAGTTACAATTTGAGTCTATTGCCGACTGTTCCAGCGCAACCCTAAGAATATCTTCATTGGTAAACAATTCTATTCCCTCCCCATAATAGATTCCATTTTATGAATCTATATTCTTGGCATACTCATATACCTTTTCTGACCATTCCCATATATCAGAACAATCATTTTCGATGTAATATACCTTTTCCTTCAGTGCTTCCGGTACATATGATTCAATCCTATTCTTCTCCTTTTCCGGAACAATAATTGCATGTATCCAGTCCGCTAACACAACTTCATTTTTGATTTTTAAAGGCAACACACCCTCAAATACTGCATTGGGATGCTTAACTATTTCATTATATTTAAAGAAAAATCTGACTCCGGGAGTAAAACCTATACTTAAATCTTTATCATCAGGAAAACGGCCGAGTTTCCTTTCCATCACAAGTCGGTCTCCTGCCTGACAGTTTCCCCATGCAAACATAATATAATCAAAGTAATCTTCAGGATCATTGGCTGCATTTCTTGCTTCTTTAGCAAGCTCAGCTGCACTCATCTTCCTTGCTAACACCGGTGAAAGTAGTGAACCGCATTCCAATATTTTAATTGCATTTTCAACTGGTGAAGTGTGGCACACCAAATCAGTCATACATCCTTTATATGTCGGACATGCTGTACATTCTGTAATCTTCTCGGGTACAGATACCTTAGCTCTATTTCGATCTGCAATAGCATCTCGCACTTTAGCAAGTATGTTTTCATCTCCAACCAGCTCGCATTCGCGGCCATTATCTTTTTCGTATTTTATAAAATCCAGGACTGTCTGTATTTCCCAATCCGTCATCTCAGGGTAACCAGACAATTTTTTGTATAAAACTCCGTCCCAGCATTCTGTAAATTCAAAATCTCCAAATTCTATCTTCATTATTTTTCCAACTCCAACAGTCTTAGTTATCAACATTCCCAAGAGATATCTCAAGCAATTCAGCTGCAACCTCTACATTCTTTATACGCATCAAATTATCCCAGACATCTTCCTTGCCTAAAAGATTCATACCTCCATGCCATACAATCTGATTATCAATTACAGCAAAATACTCGTCTATCTCTTCTTTTTCAACGACAGTTATTCCAACACCCTGCATTTCACAAATTAGCTCATAATATACTGCTGCATTTCCATACATTGAGTTGTCTGGATTAAGTGTAATGACAGTCACTTTAACCCCTTTTTCCTGACGTTCTTTTACAATTTTTATAAACCTTGCAATCTTTTCAGCACGTATATCCGGGCTTGAAATGATAATTTCTTTTTCTGCCTCAACCAAATCCTGCTCAAATTTTTCTATATAATTACCTGAATCATATATTGCATTTATAATCTGTTTAGATTTGATTTCTCCGGTCCATAATGAAAATCCAGTCTTTCTATACGTTCTCAGACGCTTTCCATACATACGGTCAAAGTATCTTACATGAGAATCAACGTAGTCATAAACATATACTGCTTCTTTTCCTTCAAAATCACGGTTAAGTCTGCCAATATACTGTTCCAAACGTCCCTCAAAAGATACCGGCGCCGCAAGCATTAAGGTATCGAGTCTCGGGAAGTCAAAGCCTTCACCAATTTTCTGTCCTGTTGCAACTAATATTAGTGTTTCGTTCTTAGGAACCTGTTTTAATTTTGTACGTATTTCAAGATTCTCTTTATCTGAATTATCCCCATAAAGAATAAATACATGGTCCGCAGAACCTTTCAGGTTGTCTGCCAAGGTTTTGGCATGCTCTTTCATTCGTGTTAGTATAACCGGTGTCTTTCCCTCTTTTACACAGGATTTTACATCTTCGACAATCATATTATTACGTACTTCACTTGATGTAATAAGCGCATAAGCTTTATTGATATCATCCTTCGATTCAGAATTATCAACTACCCTAGTGTATCTAGGTACAAAGAAATGTCCTATTCCCTGTTCTGCAGCACGCTCAAGAGCAGTAAACTTGTGTCTGAGCGGTCCTAAAAGCATATATAAAATTTTTTCCATGCTGTCACCACGTTTTGGAGTAGCAGATACTCCATATACATATTTAGCTTTGACTTTCTGCAGTACTTCCATCGAAGATGTAGAAGCTGCATGGTGACATTCATCCATTATTACCATTCCGTAAGAATCTAATATTTCTGTCAGATTATCCTTACTGCTAAGTGATTGCACCATAGCAACATCAATAATTCCGGTTAATGTATTCTTGCTGCCATGAAGAATTCCTATAACACTATCACGTTTCTTCTTCCTGCCAGTTTTTGTTTCATATTCAGGCGGTTCTTCATCTATACATAAAAAACGTTGTAATTCTTCTACCCATTGAGAAAGCAAATCCTTGCTATGAAGCAATATCAAGGTACTTACTTTTCTCTCAGATATTAAATAACTACTCACAACCGTTTTCCCAAATGCTGTAGCCGCCTGAAGAACGCCCTCTGAATGCTGCAATAGCCTCTGTGCTGCCAAATCCTGTTGCGTTCTCAAATCACCCTTGAATGAAACACGAATCGGGCGACCTTTTTCTCTTTGATCCGACACATCAACTGCAATTCCTGCTTTACCACATTCATCGAGAATACTTTCTCTAAGTCCTCTTGGCACCTGAATATACCCATCAACATCTTTTCCAAGATAGACAGCGCTAAAATTGTAATAATTAGAATATCCCATTCTGGCATTCTTATAGAATTCAGGATTATCAAAGGCTGCCATGCCTCGGATTTGATTTTGTAATCTTGGCATTATATTTAAAGTATCCGCATACAGTCCATCCGATAAAACCAGATGTAGTTTACCTACAACATCAGCCTTAAGAAACTCACATTTCTTTTTCCATGGTTTAGGCCTATTGGAACTATCTGGGCTTGCAAGTCTTCCGCGTGCTTCTGCCAATTCCTGTTGCCATTTTTCCATGTAAGCTTCAATATCCAGGGCACCAAGCTTTTCAGTGCCATGCAAGAGTACTTCCCACTGGTTAGGATAAGCATTCCAATTCTCATCCACAAACGCGCTGTTACCATTCTTTACTGCTTGTCCTTGCAAAGGAAGAGCAATAAGATTTCCTATACTGCTGGCAACATCCTGGGAAGGATACATTCTGTCGTAATAATGAAATGATTTCATGTTAACCGTCGCAGCACCCTTATCAAGCAACAGAAAACCAAAGTTTCTCGCTAGTGATGCCGATATCGGTTTCTTAAAAAATATCCATACATGTGCACCTCTGCCGGAACGTGAACGCTCCACTAATGGCTTTATTCCATTTTGCTCACACATCTTCCTAAGCGCATCTACTTCTGCATGCCATTCATTATCAACGTTAGCATAATCTGTCTGTTCTGCACCTTTTTCATGATTATCAAAATCAAATACAATAAATCTGCAAGTACCATCTGCTAATAACGGATAAATACCAAGCACATCGGTTCCATCTTCCTTAGTGCCCTTTAGGTGTTCCTTAATTCTCCACAGTTCTAATGGTGTCCACTGTGTATTTTCACATTCATCACAGAATACTTTTTCGCCTCTTTGTTTAGGGCACAGAGTGTTATTCCAACGATTATTGCATTGAGGAAAATATCCGCCATTCTTGCCTCTCTTTGCAAATACATCCTGCCGTCCCCAAAACATGGCAAAATACCTTTTTGCCATGTCATCTGTTATATATTCCGGATTGATAATTCTTTCGCCTTGGTCCGGATCATAGTTTTCCAGGTTTTCTATCTTTTCCTCAAAGTGACTATAATCTTCATATGGTATATTAGCCTTTTGTAATTGAGCTTTGAGAACAGTATTTTCGTTCTGTAATGAGCGAACCAACTTTCGTAATGAATCAATATCATATGCTTCAATATTCATAAACTTCGCCCTCCTGTTCTGCTATATCATCTTATTGGCAATTATCATTCCACTGCTGTTCCCTGCTATCCCACTTTGCATCAAAGCTTCTTCCTGTTTCTATCGCATTTGTTACAGGAAGCAGAAATTGCTTAATAACCTCTATGGTTTCCGGAAGAGTAACATCTAAAGAAACCTTCTTTTTCTTCACAAAGCTCTTCCACCGTGATAATCGTATCGCATCGTCGGAATATTCTGGATTAAATGCAACTATTGTATGTAATGAAGTTCCCCTATGATCAAAGGTTTCCTTTATGGCTTCTACCAATATTTGACCATCAAAATCATATTTCTGTGCATTCACATAAATATCATAAAAATCCTTAAATCTGCTATTATCATATCCCAATAAAACCATTGCCTCAAACTTCTCCGCAATGCTTGAATATAAAGAATATGCATATACTTCCGGAGCATCTTCTGATAATAGTACCGGGAAATCCATAAGTATCCTATCAGGGTATATTACATCTCCAAATCCTATATCTATCGAAACTGGAATACGTGTCCTATCCATAAATGCGGTTATAGACACATTAACTCCATGATATTCCTTAAATTCCGTAATTGACTTAACATCCAATGATTCCCAATCAAACTTTAATGGATCATCTGTTGTGATAGAAAATATGTGCGTAAACACCGTTTTCATCTCATCAATATCGTTTCCTATTCCCCTCGCCAATAAGTCGATATCTGTTGTTGCCCTTGGATAATCTCCATCATATAATGCGTACAAGAATATACCGCCCTTTAGCGTGAACTTCTCACGATAGTCTGAAATTGATAATCTATAAAGTGTTCTTTCCATTCCATATGATCCCAAAAGATCCTGAAATGTTCGTCCAGTCTCCATAGCAACATTTTTAAGTCTTGCTTTAACTGATTCAGCATTCATTAAATAAGAACCTCCAAATAAGTTCGTAGTATTTTTTCACATCTTAGCTTTTGCGCGTATTCGTGCAGCTTGTTCAAATCTCTATCAGACCGACCCAGATAATTAATAAGAATTTCCTTTGTTTCCTCTATCCCAACCTTGTTGCGATAAAAGAGAATATCAATTATGGTTTTCTCAATATCATAAATATTATATTTATTATCATCCTCAATCTGTTCAACTATGCCCACACTATACCTGTCCCCGGTAAAAGATACAACATGCAGGGGCGGCCATTCAGGTAGCGTTGATACCTTATGATTCCTCGGAATCGCTATATCCACTTCGCTTGGTCTGTAAGTAGAAAGGCCGTAATGAACTGCAGCACTCATCAGACATACTACGCCTTTTGGAGCATATGCCATGGCATAGTAAAAATCGGACTCTTCACCACTATATTTCACTGTCTCATATACACTTTTATCCAGTTTATAAAGGATTCCAGCATTGACCATCTTTTCAATTTCATAGTAAGTTGCACCCATACTCAATAGCTCAGTGGTCGTATATAGCCTCTTTTTTTCTGAAATATTCATCATATCAAACACTCTGCTTTACATAGATTTATTCTAGAATCATAATACTACATTCAAAATGAAATTTCAATATTTTCCACATTTATTTTATCTGTTGAATATTTTTAAATGCGATGTTAATCAATAGAATACCGTAATTTGCCTATTTTTATATTTTAGGCATTTCTGTTTTGATTATCAAAAAAGCCACCCTATCACACTAAGTATTTAGTAGATAAGATGACCTTATTCATATTTCCGGGATGGTCCATATTCTCCTCGCACCAAAAATTGCTTTCAAAATAATCATCTCTAAGGTTCTTGTTTTTCATGCTACACCTCCGTTTTGCATTTTTCTCTAAAAACTAATTGTCCTATGCCGGCTATAATCAGCAATATTGCAATCGCATTAGCAAAAGTAAACGATCCCCCTTAGATAATATCTGCGCATTCGCTTCATAGGCGTGTGAAAATACCTCTGCTCTACGACGGCTTTTTTTCTTTTGCCGTCGTGCGGCAGATTAAAATATTGAATTACAATTCATTGATGGTTGCAGTAATCGGCATGTTGCAGATGCGTTTTGCCGGAGCGAAAGGTGCAAGAAGAGAAGTGAACACAAGCAACACCAGTATTTCTCCAATAGATGTTAAAGGGATTTGCCATGCCGTTCCCCAATAATTTGTAATCATCTGCGAATAGAGAAAATGATGCAGCGGTAACCCCAGACCACAACCTGCGAGGAGTCCAAGCGTAGTGTACGTGGCGGTTTCCATGAGAATCATCTTCTTGATTTGTAAACTATCCATCCCCACTGCACGCATGGCTCCGTATTGATTTGTTCTTGCAGACACGCTCATAGAAATACTGTTTACCGTATGAATAATAGTAATCAATGTGATCACGGCGAGGAATCCATAAACAAACAGGCAGAACATAAAATAGGTATTTTGTGTGTCTTTGTTTTGCGCCAGTCGATCATAAAAGCGATAATGTCCATTTGCCAATACGTGAAGCTCATTTACATTCTGCTCTGTTGCTTTTTTGGACATCTGTACGTCAAGAACAGCATAGGCATCTTTGCCTGTAATTTCCTTGAACGTTTTCTCTGAGCAAATCACAGTTGGCTGATCCGATGTATCAAAGGGACTATCTTTCAAGACTCCAGCCACGGTAAGCTCTGTCTGCTCCAGCTGAATCGTATTTCCAACCTTCAAAGAATTGCTTTTATCAAAAACCGTCAGTACACCGTTGCCTTCAGAGACAGCCGATATATCACCTGCAATCAAATCTTCAGCTGCCCACTGAAACTGCTGATTCTCATAAGAAATCAAATCAATTTGCCCCAATTTCCCTTCATATTCTGCAGGAAGGCTTTGATACATCCGCCCAAATACCCGCTTTACATACGGCCGGCTTTCCACCTCTTTGGCAAAACTTTGTTTAATGTCGCACAGATTATCAGGACTACTATAAAAGACATCTGGTGCCCATGGCTTTAAGGGATTGAGTGCCATATTCACCCATTGTATAAGAACGGAAAAGCTCAAAATCATAATGATGCTGAGTGCAAAGGAACCAGTCATGAGAAGTAGATTTTTGGGAGAGGATACGGCATGATGAATCCCCAAGGCCATCTCAATTTTCAAAAAGTTCTGCTTGATTGGCCGGGATGTGTTCCAATTTTCGGAAAGATTTCCGGTAACAGCCGCAACCGGAGAAACACCTGCCGCCCGCCTTGCGGGAGAGATGGAAGATAACAGCACGGTCAAAACACCAACAACAATTCCGCTGATGATACCGACACTACTAATCCCAAATAGCGGAATCTGTACAAATTCAGCGCCCGCACCAAACCGGAGCAGTGCACAAAGCATCCATGTGCCCACAATCCCAACTATCACGCCAATCGGAACCGCTGTTTTGCACCAATAGAGTGCTTCCAACTTGACTATGTGCATAACTTGTGCCCGGCTTGCTCCAATACAACGAAGCATTCCAAAAAATTGTGTTCTCTCTGCGGTTCTGCTGTTCAGGCTTCCCGCAATCATAAAGACTCCCGCAGCCAAAACCAGAACAAACAAGATTGCAGCTACAAGGTACATTCCCATGACATAAGAATCACTGCTGAAGCCCGTCAATCCCAGCAAAGCCGTGTTTTCGGATAATGTTTCGTCGGTAAAGCCATATGTTTTCCGCAACTCTGCAATCACCTTACGAATATGGATATTCTCGTAAAAGCGCACAAAACAAACGGGAGCAAGCTTACTTCCTTCTGCTTTTGCAAGACTTTGGAAGGAGTCCCAATTTAGAAAAGCCCCCACAATGTCGGCATCTGTGGTAATGGTAACATCTCCTCCAAAACCGGAAATCGTATAGCCAAAATCTCCAGCTGGTGTATGTACGGTAATCGCCTCTCCAATCTTCAGAGAAAGCAGTTCTTTTGAACGATTCGAAAGTAAAATTTCATCCTCTTTTGTAGGATATCGGCCTTCAGTCAAATTGTCATAGATCTCCGTTAGAATCGCATTATCACCACCTACGATGACGCAGCTTTTTCCATTGATCGTATAGTCTTCGGATAAATCAAAGTTCAGTCCGTCATAACGGGAGGACGTCATCACATCTGTTCGCTGTGCGATTTGCTCAATCTGTTGCTCGGATGGCTCCTTCAACATGATATGCCAGTTCCCATGTTCTTTGATCACTCGTGTCTTTTCCATTCGGATCGCCATATCTGCCATGCTGAAAATCATCGTAACCAACAGCACTGAAATAATGATGCACAGCATCGTCATCCTATTCTGTCTCTTCCGCACCTTTGCAGAAATCGGAATAAGGCTAAGATAGCTTTTCATTCGCGGCACCTCCCGAAGTCGGTCAGTACACCGTCCGATACCTGCAAAACCCGGTCAGCCGTTTGCGCGATACTGCGATTGTGGGTAATCATAATGATGGTTTGTTCGTATTTTTTCGACGCCTCTTTTAGCAAGGCAATAACCTCGCTGCTATTCTGCGTGTCCAGATTGCCGGTCGGCTCGTCAGCTAAGATCAGGGCTGGCCGGGTAATCAGTGCCCGCCCAATTGCCACACGTTGCTGCTGACCACCGGAAAGCTGGCTCGGCAGGTGATTTCGGCGCTCTTTCAGATTCAGCACCGCCAGTAGTTCTTCCAGATACTTTTTGTCCGGCTTCTGGTAGTCCAGCAACACAGGGAATATGATATTCTGCTCCACGGTCAGCTCCGGCACAAGGTTGAACGCCTGAAAGATAAAGCCGATATTCCTACGCCGAAACACGGTCAACTTCTTGTCGTTCATGGAAAAAATGTCCTTGCCGTCGATCAGCACCTTGCCTGACGTAGGCGTGTCCAATGCGCCGATCATGTTCAGCAGTGTACTTTTGCCGGAACCGGATTCTCCAACGATTGCCACATACTCTCCTTTGGGAACAGAAAAGCTAACATCTTTCAAAGCCTTGACCGCGGTTTCCCCGTTGCCATAGGTTTTACAAATATTTTTGACTTCTAACAAGTTCATAGTGCAAACACCTCTTTCTCAATAATTTTGCTGTCGTAAACGGGTGGACTTTCGTTCCCTGTCTACGATGGAAAGAATAGCACCCCAATATTACTGTAACCCTACAACCAACCTACAATTTTGTAGGAATTGGGAAATTCATTATAAAACTCGTTCCAATTCCTAATTCACTTTCCACTTCTATTAGACCCCCATGAGCTTCGATAATTGCTTTTGCCAACGGCAGGCCAAGCCCGATCCCCTGTGTATCCTTTGAAAAGCGGCTGCGATAAAACCTCTTGAAGATGTGGTGTAAATCTTCTGGATGAATCCCGCACCCGTTATCCTTTACTGTGATTTGAACAGCAGAGGACAGTGCCTTCCATTTGATGTGAATGGTATCGCCCTTTTCTGTATGGTCCAGCGCATTTTTCACAATGTTGCCAATCGCTTCACTCAACCAATCACGGTCACAGAAAAGGGAAATATCATCTGCACCAGATAAGACGATCTCTTTCTGTTCCTGCTTGGCACGATACGCAAAGTGTAACTCCAAATCCTGCATCATATCCGCTACATTTTGTATTTCCTTTTCAAATGCAATAGAACCAGCATCCAACTTTGTGATTTTAAGAAGGCTTTGCACCAGAACTTCAATACGGTCAAGCTCCTGCTCGGACAGATCAGCAAATTCTTTCACGGAGGACACTTCTATATCCTCGTCCTGAAGCAGCCCATTATAAATGTTCAGAGCTGCCAGTGGCGTTTTCAGTTGGTGTGAAATGTCGGAGATTGTATTTTTCAAAAACTCCTTCTCGCGTAGCTCGTTATCTGCATGGGCGTTTAACACTGCCGCCAAAGAATTGATGGAATGAAACAGACGGTACAATTCGCCCTCATTGTCACATTCAATACGGGCATTGCGATCTCCATCAAGATACGCATTGATCTGCGATACCGCCTGCTCCATGATCTGATTTTGCCGATTAAAATACACAAAGCAGGCTGCCCATACAGCACCATTAGCCAATAGAAAAAGGATTAGCAGGGACAGGGAAAGTCGGTGATAAGACAGCCATAGAAAAACCTCAGCTAAGAGAAATGCGAACCCCAGAATCAGCGAAAGTGAAAGAAATAGATTTTTGATTTCTTTATTTGCCAGTATTTTCATTCTGCACCTCATCCGGTAATGTTCCATTTATAGCCCATGCCTCGAACAGTCAGAAGCATTTGCGGTTCACTCGGATTATCCTCAATCTTCATACGAAGCCGACGCATATAGACCGTAAGGGTACTACTGTCGATATAATTCCCATCGCAGTCCCATAACTTATCTAAAATTTGCTCCTTTGTCAGTACCATGTTCTGGTTTCGCATAAACAAACACAGCAGCTTGTATTCCGCAGCGGTCAAATCCAAAAGTGCTCCATTCTTGAAAACCTGCCCTTGCAGCAAAAGAACCTTGATGCCATTCGACTGCAATTCCGTGTCCGCCGCCTGAAAAGAATTTGCACGTCGAAGTAAGGCATTAATCCTTGAAACGAGAACCCCCAGTTTGAACGGCTTTGTGATATAGTCATCACCGCCAATATCCAGCCCCATAATGATGCTTGTTTCTTCGTCCGAAGCCGTCAGAAAAATAATCGGCACCTTTGATGTAAGCCGTACTTTTTTGCAAAATTCAAAGCCAGAACCATCTGGCAGCGATACATCCAACACCAGCAAATCATATTTCCCGTCCATCCACAGCCCATCCGCTTCTTTGAGCGTTCTGGCAATATTCAATTCATATCCATGCTTTTTGAAAGCAAAAGAAAGTCCGTTAACCAAGCTTAAATCATCTTCAAGAAGTAATATATTACTCATGCTTTTGCTCCTTTCCCTGTTTTGTCCGGCCGTCAATCGGCTTCTCCGCAGTTTTTGGGATCAGCCAAACACTAGCCTTCTTCACAGCGCCGGGGATACGCCCAGCGGCACACAAATAATTTACTCTACGAGGTGTCACGCCCCATTTTTCGTCGACCTCTTTTAGTGTCATATAATCCATTTCACACCTCCATAGAGTACATCATAGTTCTTTTTCTCGAACAATACAAGTTTATCCCTGGTTACCGCTCTATAAAATCAGCGTAATGTAAATGCATCACCATTCTATAGTTATTTTTTTATATTTCAAAACATCTGCCACACCCTCCGGGAGTGCTAAAAACAACCTTAGCAAGCACTGCCCCTGTCATGACACATGGGCTGAAACTTACTTTTATGCTACAGGCATATCCCGTAAATTTCCATAGGGAAGTATCCCTAACCCTCTTATTTTTTTGAGCCACTTTTCACCGCAAAATCATTGACCTTCTTCTGCAATTTTGCTACAATTTTTCTTGGATAGCTTTATCCCAAAATCGAATACACTTTGAAACAAACTGTTGTAAAACATCGAACATTTTACAGCAGTTTTTTTGTACCCCAAAAAGGAAGGAGTTAAATAATGGCAAACAGAAAACGCACCAATCCGATGCAATTTTATCTCGATGATGACGAGCAGTATATCCTGGACGAGAAGTTCAGAGTATCCGGCATGAAAAGCAAGTCCACTTTCTTGCGAAAGCTCATTTTGTATGGCTATGTCTATGACGTGGATTACAGCTATCTGAGAAATTACAACACAGAGCTTGGACGGATCAGCTCCAGCTTAAACCAGATTGCAAAACGGATAAACAGCACCGACCACATCTATCAGGAAGATATGGACGAAGTAAAGGAGTTGATGAATCAGGTATGGCATACACAAAAATCCATGCTATCAAAGCAACCGTTGATAAAGCGATAGATTACATCTGTAACCCGGACAAGACCGATGAAAAAATGTTCATTTCTTCCTATGCCTGTTCTCCGGAAACCGCCGCTATTGATTTCAAATATACGCTGGATCACTGTCGTGAAAACAGTCCCAATAAAGCCTATCATTTAATCCAGGCTTTTGCTCCGGGAGAGGTCAGCTTTGAAGAAGCTCACCAGATTGGAAAGGAGCTTGCCGACAAAGTTTTAGAGGGAAAATATTCTTACGTTGTCACCACCCATATTGATAAAGGTCACGTCCACAACCACATCATTTTTTGTGCTGCTGACAACATCGAACATGACAAATACCATGATTGTAAACAGAGCTATTACCGCATCCGAAAATTGAGTGACGAGCTGTGCAAGGAACACAACCTGTCCGTCATTATTCCCGGCGGGCAGCGTGGAAAAAAATACAACGAATGGCAGGCGGATAAGAACGGAACCTCCTCAAAACCACAGATCAGAAAAGACATCAATTTTTTCATCAATTCGGCTTCCACTTACGAAGAATTTCTGCTTCTGATGAAAGCCAAAGGGTATGAAATCAAAGGGGAAACTTTTGAAGAAGGAGCTGCCAAATACATCTCATTCCGCCCTCTGGATAAAGAGCGTTTTGTGCGTGGCAGTACAAGGTCTTTGGGTAAGGAATACACAAAAGAACGTATCAAGGAACGCATCGAAAGGAAACGGGAGCGAAAGGCAGTAATCCCCAAAAGGGACTACTCTGCCCGCAGGCTCATTGACACCTCGGACGAGAAATTTAGAAGCAGTCCGGGACTGCAAAGGTGGGCTGCCATTGAGAATTTAAAAATTGCCGCACAGAGCTATAATGAAGTCGGCTCCCTTGCAGAACTGGAACACAAAATTGCGGTGAAAACCGAAGCCGGAAAGTCTGCAAAGCAGAGCGTGGTGGAACTGGAACACCGCATCAAAGACCTTGCAGAAATCATCAAATATGCACAGCAGTACAAAGACAACCGCTCCTATCATATCGGCTACAAAAAAGCCAAGAACCCGGACGCATATTTCCGCAGATACGAAAGCCAAATAATCCTTTATGGTGGCGCAAGACACATGCTTGAACAAGCGGGCATAAACTTAAAGGGCTTGAATGTCGATAAGCTAAAAGCAGAGTATCAGGAACTGATGAAGCAGAAAAGCGAGCTGACTTCCACCTATAAGGATTGCGAAAAGGAAGTGCGTGAGCTGAAACGGAAACAGGAAAATCTCAATCAGTATCTCGTACGAACACAGCCCGATCCTGCACAGGAACAACAGGAGAAAAAAGATACTCCAAACCTGTAAATGGGCAAAAAAATAGAGGTGCGCCAGGCACCCCTATCCTAAACCTCTTGCAAAATCTGCAAGGCTGGTTTATAATCAAATTAGAAAACCGAAGGATATTGGAGTGTCCAACGGTTGCACAATCGGAAACTTATAAAGCGTTAAGTTTATTAACGGATTACAGGCTATCCCCTATTGGCGTAGAGGATAGCCTTTCCGTTTATTTGCGGTTACGTTTATTGTCTATGTATGTCAAGGCTGCAAATACAACCAGTAAAAGTGTAAGCACTTCTAAAGTATTCATACCGACCTCCTTTCTGTTTCCAGAAAGGACAACCGCAAGACTATCCCTACTGCTCTAATCTGACTGAAAAACATTATATCATGTGGTGTCGAATTTTGCTAGTACCGACTCACATTCATTCTGCCGCTTCCAGAGAAATTTCTGCAAATTCTTCATATTAAAGAGCTGGATCCCTCAAACACTGGGAGCCAGCTCTTGTTTATACACAGATCAATTCCGTCAAAATAAAAATGGCGAAGTGCTTATCGTAACACCTCGCCGAAAGCCTAACCGGTTTGAGCAAAAATGCTTGGTTAGGTCTGCCTTACTATTTTATGCAGCTCTACTGTCGTTTATACACTTAAATGTGCTTTCCAATCCGCCGGAAGATTCATTGCTGTAAGACTGACTACACCAATATTCTTTTGAATCAGCTTATCAAAGGCATCCACAAATACTGTCCACTCCTCATCAGATGAACGCAAATACTTCATCGCCAGTAAGATTTGATACAAACCGTTATGTACCGGCAATGGTGTGACTTTATCTGCATCCAAAATTTCCGGTGTCGTATGTATTGTGCGATTGTAAATTCTGGAATTATGAGCACACATATTACGCAATACAGAAACACCCTGTATCCATGAAGCAAGCATTTTCTGCGATGGATTTACCAAATTTCCTTTTTTCGATTTATATTGATAATTAGCCGCCAATATAGAATATGAGCTTCCAGTACCTGTTTTCAAATTCTTAATTATCTTCGATAACGTACCAAATGAAAGAACTTCAACAGCTGCCCATACAGGCACCTCTCCCTCATGATTATCGAAATTGTGTTTGATAAACACATCATTAGAGCGTGCAATTTCTGACGCTACTGTAGACATATTCTGCCAATACAGTTTTTTCTCTTTAAAAATCGATGAATCCTGCAAAACAAGTGGTTCTCCGTGTATAAGCAACGCTTCCACTAATCGTACTCTTAATGCCACTTCAATCTTGGAAATCATTAAAAAAATCAACGAAGATAATTCCTGATCAAACTGATACAACCTTAAAATATCTTCAAACTTTGTTCCCGGAACATACTTCTTTGTAGCATTATCATATAAGTGGAACGAGTATCCACGCAAACGATAAAATCCAACTGACTTTAATGCCTTTTCTACGTCCTCACGAGAAGTAATTACCATTCCTGCATCAATATATGATTGTATCTGCTGTGCTATTGTTAATATTTATTTTGGATATTGATACATAAACACCCCATAAATGAAAAAGTCCCACCGGGTTGCGCATGAAAAATCAGAGGCGTGGTGGGTTCTGTTACTATCATTATACAACTTTTATTGCGGCTGTCAAGATTCCTCTTTCCTTGAGTTTCCGTACTTTTACCCGCACTTTTCTGCTTTCACAGGCTCTGCTATAAACAACTTTCAAAAAATAACCAAAATATAAGGAATCCTATTCCTTTTTGATGTAAAATTAAGTCACCACAACAAAACTGTACTAAACAAAAAAGAGGAGGATTCCCTGTGGTTAATTTTACATCAAATACTTATCAAATGAAACGGGAAATTTTATCTTTTTCAAATAAAATTTCAAAACACCTGTCCAAGCCGGACAAAAGTTTTCTGCCGATATGACTTACGGTATGCTTGCTGCTGGAAGCTGTCTTTTAACCGATGTTGTGGAGCAGCTTCATGAAGATACTAAAAAGGTCAATTCTGTTGAACGGCTGACCAGACATTTAAACAATGGCACTTCCTTCACAGCACTTAAATCTTATCTTACTGCCATCCGTAAATGGGCTCCGCAGGAACCTGTCATACACATCGATGACAGCGACGTTGTAAAGCCTGACGGTTACAAATTTGAAGCTCTCGGACTTGTCAGGGATGGCTCGAAAAGTACTGCTTCCAAAACAGTTTATGAAAAAGGATATCATGTAACGGAAGCCTGTGTTCTCACTAAAAATAATCATCCTGTCAGTATCTTCTCGAAAATTCATTCCTCAAAGGAAAAGAACTTTACGTCCAACAATGATGTAACCTTTTCTGCAATGGAACGTGGTGCAGCTCTCTTTGGCAAAGCAACCTTTGCCATGGACAGAGGCTACGATGACAACAAGATGTTTCTGAAACTTGATGAACTGCAACAGGACTATGTCATCCGTCTTACTGCCAAAAGAAAACTCTTCTTCCATGGAAAATGGGTTCCTGCCACACAGCTTCGTAATCAGAGAAAGGGTAAGATCAAAACTACCCTGACTTACAAGGGTCAAAAGCATGAAGCCTGTCTTTCCCATGTGAAGGTGCAGATTACCGCTTCAAAGAAAGATATTCATCTCGTACTGGTTTACGGCATTACGGAACATCCCATGATGCTTGCAACCAATAAGAAAATCAAATCCAAAGAAGACGTGGTAAATATCGCCCTGACTTACTTTTCCAGATGGCGCATTGAAGAATATTTCCGCTGTAAAAAGCAGATGTTTCAGTTTGAAAACTTCCATGTGCGGAAGCTCGCTGCAATCAATGCCCTGAATTTTTATATTACCCTGTGCATGGCATTTCCGGCACATATGTCCATGAAATCAGAAACGCATGCCCTGAAGGCTGCAATCATACAGAAAGCAGGTCCAATAAAAGAAAAAGTTCAGTTCAGCTATTACCGGTTAGCTAAAGGTATCTCCGGCATACTCTCGTATGCAAAAGAAGGCATCAGGCTGTGGTTTCGGACAAAACGTCCGTCATACCGTCAACTCTGCCTTAAGCTGACCGCTTAGATAGATAAAAGTATATTTCTCCCAAAGCCCGGCTCCGGTGGGGTTTATTAAAGTACCTCTATTCGTAAAACTGCTATTCCCAATGCTTCAAAAATCCGGCAGATTGGTGCTTTGGGAAGCTATGTTCATTTTAGAAATTACATTCTGCGGAAACTCAAGAATGGTAAAAATAAAAAATGTAACAAAATATTACAAAAAGAGATGAAAATAGAATACATCAATTGACAAAAATTAAAAAAAAGTGATATTTTGGAGAAGAATAGGAGGTGGAGTATGTTTACCTATCTGAAAATGAAGAATTTTAAATCTTTTAAGGAAATTAGTATTGATTTACAAAATAAAAAAGATGAGTTTAAACATATAATTGCAATTTATGGTGCAAATGGGAGCGGCAAGTCCACAATTGTGGAGGCTTTTTTAACATTGGAAAAAACATTAGGAACAATGCGTGTTAAAGATATGTTATTGGATTTGCTGAATAATAAAATAACGCCACCGGATGATATTCCAATAAAGCAAGAAATGATGTTGGAGTTTATTAAAACGAGGTTGGCAAGTAGTACAGTTGAAAAGATTATAGATGAATACAAAATGATTAACACAACTGAGCCAATGATGTTAGAGTTTGGATTTATTATAAATGGCTCAACAGGTTCGTATTTGATGGAATTTGATAACAGTGATTTGATTAGGGAAAGATTAGAATATAAGATATTAAAAAATAGGGGCTGCTGTTTTGATATTGAAGAGGATAAAGTAGAAATAAATTCAAATATATTTGAATCTGCAGAGTTTTTGGAAGAAATTAAAAGACAAATTCAAATGTATTGGGGAAAGCATACTTTTCTGTCGATTTTGCAACATGAAATGGATGATAAATCTGCAACATATGTGAATTCGAATATATCCCCAAACCTGATGAATATATTAACAGAGTTTAATAGTATAAGTTATAAAACAGCTAGTAATAGAGAAGATAATAGTATTTATGCTAGTCCAGTGTTTGCGAATCTAGAAGGTGGAACCATAGAGAAGTCAGAAGAAAAAAATCTTGATAAAATAGAACAGTTTATAAACGAGTTTTTTATCTCTCTTTTTGATGATGTAAATAAAGCTTTTTATCATAGAGAAGAAAAGAATGGAAAAATCAGGTATTCTCTTTTCCTAAATAAAAGGATAGATGCGCTTGATTTTGATATAGACTTTCGTTATGAGTCGAGTGGAACACAAGAGATATTGAATCTGCTACCGTATCTTATGGTAGCTATTACAGGAAAATGTGTCATTATTGATGAGTTTGGTAATGGTATACATGATTTGATGGCAGCGAAATTAATGAAAGCAGTTTCTCAGAATATCAAAGGGCAATTGATTATAACAACACATAATACATTAATTATGGATCATTCTAATATTAAGCCAGATGCTCTATATTTCATATTTAATGGATTGGAAGGTAAAAAGGTAAAATGTGTAACGGATGTAGAGGAGAGATTGCATCCAAATTATAATTATAGAAATCGTTATTTCAATAATGAGTTATATGCGGATGGGCTGCCTAAGAATGCAGATTTTGACTTTAGTGAGTTTGCTAAATTGTATGGTTGATAAATTGTAAAATATATAGGTGGAAGGAAGTAATTAAATGGCAATACCTACAAACATCAAAACATTATTATCCGGTGATGTAGTCGAATGGGCGAGAATTGAATTTAAAGAAACATGGGACCCGGCAACTTCATTAAAGACGGTTTGTGCGTTTGCCAATGACCTTGATAACTGGGGTGGTGGCTATATTGTTATAGGTGTGAAAGAGGATAACGGTCGTCCGATGTATCCTTTACTTGGTGTGCCGCTGGATAAGCTGGACGCATATCAAAAGGATATTTATGCGAAATGTAAGCTCATTAGACCGGCATATACACCAATTATTGGTATAGAAACTTATCAAGATAAGACGTTCATTATTCTGTGGTGTCCAGGTGGAGACAGTAGACCATATTCATCACCTAAAACGATGGCAAAGGATAATAAAGAGCGAATTCATTATATCCGTAAAGCGTCTAATTCTGTGGAACCATCAGACGATGAGGAGAAGGATTTATTCAATTTGGCAAATCGAGTACCTTTTGATGATCGTGTGAATCATGAGGCTGAGATGTCAGATTTAAATATAACACTGATTCAAAATTATCTAAAGGAAGGTATAAGGTAAATAACTCGCAAATGGCATAGCCTGTCCAAAGTTGAGATAATGTAAAAAGTTCAAAACATTTTACACTTTTCAACCTAAGGAGGATTTTGCTATGTCTGATGTTCAGTCAATAAAAAAACAACTTCATATGCAGCAATGGACTGCTATCATCGAAGACCGGATTGCATCCGGGTTAAAGATTGACGAATACTGTGAAAAGAATCAACTCAGTCGCAATTCTTATTTTTACTGGCTGCGAAAGATTCGGGAAGAGATGTCAACTTCAGTTCTTCCTGACCATAATGATTTATTACCTGCATCCGTATCCACAAAAGCTCTGGTTGAGCTGGTTCCAGGTTCAGACCATAATGATTCCATCCCCAAAATCGAGATCCCAGATGAAAAAACGGAAAGTTTTGGCTTTTCCGTTAACGGAATCAGCATTACTGTTGGTTACGATATATCGGAAGAACTGCTTTCCAAAATCATGAGGGCTGCCCGCAATGCTTAAGGATGCGGAATGCTTTACTCACATATACTTGCGAACCGGCCGAACGGATATGCGGCTTGGTATTGATGGTCTGCTAGCAGTTATTGGAGGGCAAATGGAACTTGATCCTACTGAACCTGGCAGTATCTTTCTCTTTTGCGGTCGCAAAAAAGACCGTATCAAAGCCCTGATTTTTGAGGGAGATGGATGGTTATTGTGTTATAAACGCCTTACTGGAGACTGCTCGTATCAGTGGCCACGGGATGAATGCGAGGCCCGGAAGCTGACAAAACAGCAGTTTCGATGGCTTATGGAAGGTCTTTCCATTGAGCAGAAAAAAGTGATAAAGGATATAAAACCAGACATCTATTAACGGTTTGTATCCAGGTACCTTGACAGTTAAATAAGTTATCAAAAATCTCAGGAAATGCTGATTTTATGCGGACTTTCAGCACTACTTGTGGTATAATGAAGATATGGAAAACAAGAGAATTTCAATCGACGAACTGAATAAGCTTTCGAAAGAAACCATCTCAATGCTGTATCTTCAGACCTTCGAAATGCTGCAGAATCTTCAGGCACAGAATGCCAACCTGATTGCTCAGGTTGAGGATTTGAAGCAGCAGATGGCAATCCTCATCAATCAAAGATTTGGCAAACATTCTGAGAAGCTTTCTCAGCTACCAGGCCAGTTATCCTTCAACATGGATGATCCTGCTGTCTTTAATGAGATTGAAGCCATTACCGATCATGGGTTTGCGGAGGAACCTTCTTTAGAAGAAGTGGTTCCGGAACACATTCGCAGAAAACGTCCCAAGGGCAAGCGTGCTGTTGATTTATCCGGTATTGAGGTTGAGGTAGTAAATCATTATCTCCCTGAAGATATCTTAAACAGTGAAATGCCAAGGGGATGGCATCAAATGGAAGATGAAATCTATACAGAGCTGGAGCGGATCCCACATTCCTACAAGGTGGTAGAGCATCATGTGGGAGTTTATGCCAGCAATGGAAATGGCAGCAGAATCATGAGAGGCAAAGCACCAAGCAGGTTGCTTAACCATAGTATTCTCACGCCTTCTTTTGCTGCATCCATTTTTACGGCAAAGTATATCAATGCAGTACCGCTTAACCGGATATCGGAAGGGTATGGTTATGATGGACTTAACATATCCCGTCAGGTCATGGCTAGATGGATGATACGGTTAAGCGATTACTACCTTGACAGCGTTCATCAGATGATGAAGGATGAATTAAAGAAAGCTCCTCTTATTCATTGCGATGAATCGCCATTTACCATGTCTGGAGAAAAAGATGCAAATGATCCGCAGAGCAAGAATTACATGTGGGTCTATCATTCCCCCGGAATTCAGGATTCCAAAAAGATATATCTGTATGAATATGACAATGGTTCCAGATCTGCGGCAGTCATAGACCGATATCTGGAAGGATATAAAGGAATCCTTGTTTCAGACGGATATGCTTCCTACCACACCTTGGACAGAAAGCATGACGACCTGAAGGTTGCCGACTGTTGGGTTCACTGCAAACGTAAATATGCAGAAATCGTGAAAACAGTAAAAAAAGGAGCTGCATTATCCCCGGCACAGCAGATCGCCAGAGAGGCTGCGGAAAGAATCGCCGTTATTTTCCATACGGACAATCTCAGCAAGGGCAAATCGTCACAGGAGATTCTTGATAACAGACAGCAATCAGTAAAACCACTGGTTGATGCTTTCTTTGCGTGGGTAAAAGATATCCTGAACAATAAGGTCATATCCTCAACTGACCTGAAGAAGGCACTGACCTATTCTGTGAACCAGGAAAAATACCTTCGTGTCTTTCTGGAATCAGCGATTATTCCGCTGGATAACAATGACGCGGAACGCAGCATCAAAAAATTCTGCGTGGGGAAACACAGCTGGCACATCATAGACTCCAAGAAAGGAGCAAAGGCAAGTGCAATCCTGTATTCTATTGCAGAAACAGCGAAAGCCAATGGGCTGAATCCTTTTGAGTATTTTAAGTTCTTGATGGAACAATTGAAAGAATATCCCCGGAATGATGTTCCAGAGGAAGAACTGAAGAAACTTATGCCATGGTCGGAAATGCTTCCTGATTGCTGCAAACAACGGAAGAAACAGAGTTAACAATGCCATCGGATTTCAGGTGGCATTCATTTTTAGTTAGTGCGGGTTATTTACCTGATACTAAAGGAAGTTAAAAGTTCGCTGTATGAGAAGTCTAAGGCAGGGGATTTTGTTGAGGTGTGCAGAGATATGAATATTATTTGTACACTTCCCGAATATACTAAGCCTAAAAATGTAGGGTTAATGTTTTTTAGTATGGAGCCGGACAAGTTCTTTCCGTACACGCAGATAGATGTCGTACAGTTTCCGAGTGGTTTAGGCGGTAATGACATTATTGAAAAAACTTTCAGAGGCCCTATTCAACAGCAATTGCGTGAAGCGTTGCAGTATATTAGAAATGTAGTGATTACGGAGAAAGTTGTAAAACATCCGGACAGAGCAGAGGCAGATAGATTTTTCAATTATCCGTATGCGGCTATTGAAGAAGCTTTATCAAATGCAGTATATCATCGTGCATATGATGAGAGGGAGCCGATTGAAGTTCGTATTGAAGCTGATAGAATTGAAATTGTGAGTTTTCCTGGTCCAGATCGCTCTGTGACAATTGAGGGACTAAAGAGCTATCGTGTTTCAAACAGGAGATATAGAAATCGTAGAATAGGCGATTTCTTGAAAGAATTGAATTTGACAGAAGGTAGAAATACGGGGTTCAAGAAAATTTTAGATGCTTTGGAGGCGAATGGTTCGCCAAAACCGGAATTTGAAACTGATGATGCAAGAACTTACTTTATCACAAGGCTGTTTATACATGAGAAGTTTTTAAATGAGGAGCTGAAAGAGAGCCAAAAAGGAGCCGAAAAGGAGCCGAAAAAAGGAGCCGAAAGAAAAAAGGCGATATTGGAATTATTAGCGAAGAATCCCACAATGACACAGGCGCAACTTATGGAGCAAATGGAATTGACCAGAAAACAGGTTCAGAAAGATGTGAAGGAGTTGCAGGAAGAAGGAATGCTTAAACGAGAAGGTTCTAATAGGAATGGTCGTTGGGTAGTAAATAGGGGATTATTATAGTGACGTAAAGGCAAAGTTTCAAGATGCTTGATAGAGCGTGTATGATGGAAACGTTAGATACGCGATAGTATCAACAGATGTATGGAGGAAAAAAATATGGCATTACCACAGCCAAAAGGGAAACAATTAGAGGTATTAGATTTAAAACCAGAAGGGCACAATGTTGTTTTGGGTACAGCTGGTAGTGGAAAAACAACTTTGGCTATTTATAGAGCAATTTATCTTGCCACTTTGGATGATAAGGAAAAAGTGATGTTAGTTACCTTTAATACGACACTTGTTAAGTATTTAGAGGCTATAGTTGGTTCTGAAATTCCTAGAAATATTGAGGTTAGAAATTATCACAAGTTTGCAAGAGGATATTTAGCACATAGGAACAAGATGCCGAGATGGAATGGTATAGTTTCGGGAATGGAAGATGGCGATAATAAAAAACAACTATTTGTAAGAAGAGCATTGGAAAATGTGAAAGCAGTGAATGGGACAAATAGTACATTAAAAAGAGCAGAAGAAGTTTTTCTTGAAGAAATAAATTGGATAGAAAAAATGGGAATAAAAACGCTTGATGAATATGAGAAAGTTGAACGTGTTGGACGATTTGATACGCGAATAATAAGGGAAAATAGAAAATATTTTTTCCAAGTATATAAAGCTTATCTTGAAGTAAGAAAAGAGGAAGGTTATTTATACGACTGGGAAGATATAGCACAAACAGTGTGCGAAGAATTAGAGAATGATACAGAGAAAAGAATGTATAAGCATATTATAGTGGATGAAGGACAAGATTTATCTCCTATAATGCTTAAGTCACTTGTTAAAGCTATTCCAGAGGATGGAACATTTACTTTTTTTGGTGATGTGGCACAACAAATTTATGGATCGCGTTTGTCGTGGAGAGAAGCTGGATTAAAAATAGCAAAAAATAAGATATGGTATTTTGATCGTAACTATAGAAATAGTAAAGAAATAGCCCAATTTGCAGTAGCTATTTCAAAATCGAAATATTTTGAAGATAAGCAGGATTTGGTAGAACCGGTATTACCAACAGCATCATCTCCGTTACCAGCAATTGTAAAATGCAAAGATGAAGAGGCAGAGTTAGATTGGATAGTAGAGGCTGCAATAAGAATGTCTGGAAATCAAAGTATTGCAATTTTGGTGAGAAATCGTGAATTGGTTGATTTAGTAGAGGAAAAGCTTCGAGCAAAAAAGATTATCCCACAGATTTTGAAAAATCGAATGGGGGTATTGGATTTAAATGCAAAAATCTCTATAGGCACATATCATTCAGCTAAGGGATTAGAGTTTGACATGGTATTTTTGCCTTTTTGCTCTATGAAATATCTGCCCTCAGAAGAAAGGGTTTTAGCGAATGAGAGCAGAGATGAGGCTTTAAAGGAAGAAACAAAATTATTATATGTAGCCATAACGCGAGCAAAAAGAGGATTAATATTATCATATACTGAGGAAAAAACAGAACTATTGTTAGAAGTGGATACATCATTGTATGATGAGAGGGAACTAAAATGATAGATGAGATATATGAGGAAATTAAAAAGAGAAATATAACTAGGTTATGCCATTTTGTCCATACAAATATACTTTTACATATATTGAATAATAACGAGGGTGTTAAAGCTGTTGATTTTATAAATCAAGATGTTCTGATTCAAAATGATAAACAACGTTTGGATGGCAAAACGGATTATATTAATTGTTCTGTTCAATATCCTAATTGGTGGTACTTGCGTAGAGTAAAAGATAATAACCCTATATTTTCTGATTGGGCAATTTTATTTATTGATCCTATAGTTGCGACTATCGAAACGACACAATTTTGTAAAGTTAATGCAGCCACTCGTTATGGCGCATATATTTGTAAAGGAGCAGAAGCATTTCGAGAATTGTTTTCAGCAAATGTAAGGAGACAAAACAGGACAAAAGACATGTTACAGAATGCACCTACGGATGATCAAGCAGAAGTGTTAGTTTATGAGAATATTCCAGTATCAATGATTAAAGGAATTGCATTTGAAAATGAGGAAATTGCAAGACAAAAAATAGTTGAATGGAAAGTAATGGGATTCCCTAAAATCGATGTGTTTATTTCACCGGAATTGTTTGATGTGTCAACAAGTGGAAAAATAAGACGCGGAGAAGAACCATTAGTAAAACCGTATAGGGAGGAAGAAAATGAGTTATTCTAAAAAAGAAAAATATACAGGGGCGTTAATTGGAGCAGCAATAGGTGACGCATTGGGATGGCCGAATGAACAAAACAGTAAAAATATTAGCAAGAATAAAAATAGCATAAGGACCTATGTGGAGTGGAATCGTCGTGCGGGCGGAAGATACTGGCCGCATGAGGAAAAAATTTGTGTGGGTGAATATAGTGATGATACACAATTAATTATTGCTACAGCTAGAAGTTTGTTGAGAGGTCGACAGTGGAGCAATTTTTTTCGCCAAGCAGAATTGCCGGCATGGTTGAAGTATGAGAGGGGCGGAGGCGGAGCGACCAAGAGGGCTGCGCAAAAGTGGGCTGACAATATATCTCCATGGGATGAGAAAAGCAATTCGCCGTTAGAAATAAAGGATTATTTTATGGCTGGTGGAAATGGAGTTGCAATGAGAATCATTCCCCATATATTTAAAAATGAAGAAAATATTGAAAAAATCATGGCGCAAGTTGTTTTAAATGGAATGTACACTCATGGACATCCGCGAGCACTGATAGGAGCTATGTTATATGCAATGGCAGTGAGAACATTGATACAACAGGATGCCGTGTTAAGTTATGGAGAATTAATAGATGTATTAATAGAAGAAGAGAAACAGTGGAGTGAGCTACCAGAAGTGAGTAATATCGCTATATGGAAATGTGAAGCTGAAAGATATGCACAATACGATTATGATCAAATATGGAATGAATGTGTATTAGAGACGATAGATTATTTAAAAATAGCAAAAGAAGCGTTAAACCAAGGCATTTTGGATTTAGGACATGATACTCTTCAAAAATTGGGGTGTTATAACTCGAGAATCAATGGTGCGGGGAATGTCTCGGCGGTGATTTCAATCTATTTGTTTTCTAAGTATGCAGATGATCCTGTAATGGCAATATACGAGACTGCTAATTTAAATAATGCAGATACGGATACCTTGGCATCCATGGTTGGTGGATTAGTGGGGGCTCTAAACGGTAAAGATTGGATTCCGATAGAGTTAAGAGGAGTACAAGATTATTCACTATTTGAATACCTTATAGAGCAAATGATGGACGAAAAGTGTGATTTCCTCAATAGTGATAAACAATATCAGCTGTTCAATAATGAGAAAATGGCGACATTGGAAATAGGAGATAGTATCGAATGTCTTCCGTTTGGGGAGATAACATTAAAGGAGATTAGAGAAGATAAACCGAAGCGAGCGGGCATGTATGTAAAGGTGTATGTATGGAAAACGGCATACGGACAAACCATTTTCTCGAAGAAGATAGGGAAAAAAGCGTTAAATATGGAACAGACCATACCGCATACGGTAGAGAAAAAACATAGTCCAGAAATCCAGTTTACGGTACAAAAGCTAAAGGATATTAAAAAACTTTTGATTAAGGTGTTCGATGCTGCTGATTTTGTTGAAATTTTATCAGAGATTGTGCAAATGAAAATAGATGATGATATTTCAAAAGAAAAAATTGATGAGATGAAAGTAAAGTGGAAACCATATAAGATTACAAAGAAGCAGATTGTAAGTATATACGAGCTGTTGTGATTTCTCTTAAAGAATTAATGTAGTAGTGTGATTGTGTGGATTTATCCCCACCTTCTATGTGGTATATAAAGTGGGGGATAACGGTTGCACCTTGGTTGCAAAAATCCTCAAAAAACCAAATAATCCATGGAATAATTGGAATTACTGCACAACATATAGTACCAAAAGAAAATCTGTCTCACTAAATACAGTACTCATTATAGAGTTTGAATAACGGACAGAAATGCCGAAAGCCTGTATTTATGCGGGTTTCCGGCATTTGTTTTATCGAATGGCTCTAGTTTGGCTCTATTTGTAAACGTCAAATCCTGCGCCTACCCTTAAATTTAACGCCGCTTTTATGAGCGGCGTGGTTTCCGGCATTCCTCGGGAAGCTCTTCTGCCCAGGGCATCAGCTGATCTAGTTTTTCCGGATCTATATTTCCTTTTTCGTCACAATACTTAGGCAGCTCCGTGAGGATATACCTGAAGTAGTAGTATGGGCGCAGATTGTTCAGCTTTGCTGTTTCTGAAATACTGTAAACAAGAGCGCTGGCTCTGGCACCTTTTGCTGTGTTATGGAACATCCAGTTCTTCTTGCCGATACAGAAAGTCCGGATAGCCCGCTCGGAAGCGGAGTTATCGATTGGGATATCCCCATCGGTCAGAAATACCTTTAAATAGTTTTCCTGATGGATGACGAAATTTAGTCCCTGTCCGGTCCTGGATTTCGGAGGCACCGCACATTCTGCAGCCTGTTGTTTGGCCCACGCAAAGAAATCCTCAACCAGCGGCTTTATCCTTGTCTGCCGCTGTGTAAGGCGATCCGTTGCCGGAAGTTCTTTCAGTTCGGTATCGATCCGGTAGAATTCTGCGATCTTTTGTAATGCCTGGTATGCCACGGAATTTTTTGCTGACAGGGGATCCTTTTTATCCGCTGCCTTTACGGCATCTGCAAAGGCTCTTCTTGCATGTGCCCAACAGTTTGCGTTTGTCACTCCCGGCAGTTTTTTGTCCAGCAGATGATACTGCTCCAGACTGTCCGTGACCAGAACTCCTTTGTAGTTCCGGTAAAACTCCAGCGGCTTTTCGTGATCCCTGCCTTTCTGGTATTCGTAGATCACCACAGGACGTCCCTTATAGAACTCCCCGGAACGGTGTACCCACATGTAGCATTTACTGTTCGGACGGTCACTGTCACCGATCACCTGTGTCGGTGTTTCGTCTGACTGCGTCACCGGCAGGGACAGCAGTTCCTGCTTCATACGATCCACAAACGGTTCGAAATATTTCTCCGCACACCGGATGATCCAGTTCGATATGGTCTGTCTGGAGATATTTACACCATTGCGTTGAAACTCCTGCTCGACTCTGTGCAGTGCAGAGGAGTTCACATATTTTACATTCAGAATGGATGCAAGCAGGGAAGGAGTAACGATGCTTCCACGCAGAAGGTCCTTGGGGCGCTTTCCACGTAAGAATTCGTCCTGATGATCTCCGCCAGTGCCTACATAGACTTCCACGGTATGGATTTCCACCGTCCAGGATTCCGGCTCATGGCGCAGTCTTTTGTAGGTTTCATCCTTCATTCTGCGCCAGTTGCCTGCACCATAAAACGCATCCAGTTCTTCTGTGGATACCTGATAAGGAGGAAGGATCTCTTCCGGGAAATCTTTCAGATCCGTTTCCCGCTGCCCTTTTTTCTTATGGTTACGTCGGGATGGAAGTACTTCCTCCGCAGCAGGTTCCGGGACAGACAGATCGCAGCAGCTTTCTGCCTCATCAAAGAAGGACAGCTGACCATCTATGGAATCCAGCGTTTCTGTGTGTTTTTCGAAACGATAGCTGTTCGCTATGCGTACCTGTTCGATCAGCCGCTCGATGTTCTCATTCAGGGTATCCAGCTGTCCCTGCATCATAAGAACGATGGTGATCAGTTCTTCCCTGCTGCAGTTATTCAGTTCTTCCAGTGTATGTCTGTCTGCCATTGTTCTGCTCCTTAAACTGTTTTCATTATACCAGAAAACACAAAGGATTGCGAACCGGCACCCCCGCAGGTTTCGTCATTCTGCCTATGCCTGTATGGCGGTGTGATGGTCATAGAGCCAGGGAAATATAAAGTTTTCAAGGTGCTGAAATTTTATCCGGATCCTCCTGTGGATACGTCACAGACCAGGAAACAGCGTTCAGAGAGGCTGTAACACCGGGAATGGATCTGACCCGATAACAGGCATAAAAAATCTATGTTTTGCACAAAGATCAGGTGGGCTTTTGCGGTGTTACTTCCCTGACTTTAGGGTTAAGGGGATTCAGCCCCATCATAAGATAACGGAACTGTTCCTCTGTAAGGTCTGCGGCCTCTTCGCTGGTTCTCGGCCAGGACAGGGAACCTGCCTCCAGCCGTTTGTAGAGCTGAAGAAAACCGTCTCCCATCCATAGAAGTCCCTTGATGCGGTCGGACCGTCTGCCACAGAATAGGAATAAAGTTCCTTTTTCAAAAGGATTCTGATGGTATCTGTCTCCGATGATCATGGACAGCCCATCGATCCCTTTGCGCAGATCCACATATCCGCAGGCAATCACGACTCTGCGGATACCGGCAGCATCCTCAAGCATGAAGCACCCCCTGCAACAGCCTGCAAAGCAGGGACTCTGAAATATCGTTTGATAATTCCAGAGTCAGGTGGCCTGATCTGATCACTGCAACCGGAGTCATTGCCGTCGGGACGGTTGGCACCGGTGCTGTGTCCAGAGCAGTTTTTACCGGGATTTCTACAAAAGAGAGGGCAGACGGATTGGTGGCTTCCTGAAGTCCCTCCTGTTCACAGACTTCCCGGCGGATCTTTCGGAGCCAGTAATAGTAAGATTTTTCAGAAATATCGTTTTCAGCAAGCCACTGCTTTGCCGTAGTGCCTGCCGGTCTGTCCTGGCACTGTCGAATGATGTTTATCCAGTTCGACCGGCGGACAGTGTGAGTTAATTGATCCATGCGCTTTAGCCTCCTCTAAAAAACTAATAGTTTTTTCGTGTTATTTAGAGTGTGGCATAAAAAAACTAATTAGCCAAGGCGCAGGATTTGACGTTTACGAAAAAAGCAGCAAACCATATAGATTTACTGCTTGCATACATATTATTTCATTAAGCTTAAAACAGTTTATTAAAATCAATGTTATAACCAGCCGCTTTCAGTTCCTTAGCAATTTCAATCTTCCAAGCACCACTCTCATCATAGGAAACATATACTACACCTGAAATGTCATTTGGTTTTTCAACATCATTTTTTACCAGAGCACAAACATTTTTTCTTTCTAACTTTCCTATGAGATATCCATGCTCAAAAATAACGTTTTGACGTGCTCTATATTTTAATTCTGCTCCATCATTAGCTAATCCCCCTTTATCACACGGAGTATACAATACTATACCGAAACCAACATTTGAATATCGCTCAATTTTTTCAATAATTGTTTCACCCTCACTAGCCTGCTCATGAAGTATTATAGGTGTTAATTTTAATTTTTCTAAAAATCGTGCAACTTCATTTTTTAAGCCATTATCATGTCCATGAACAATAAATATTTTATCGCCACTGATTGATGGATTAGCTTGACTAATTGAAGGACTGGATAAATATTTTTCATATTCTTCACGATTAGCCTGAATATCCTCATTAATTTCTTTAATGGTTTGTGTATTTTTTTTATGGTTTTCAGGGCTTATCACATATTGATTGCTACAAATATGCGATAAGTTATCCTTATACCAATCCTCAATAATATTGCAGCAGTATTCTAAAATATCAATAGTCATGGTATCATTTTCCAAATTATTTTTTAAAGTCGTGCAAGGTACAGATACGATTGGCTCAGAGGTATAACCATCAATGCTTTCAATAATACTTAAGAGCTTTATTTTAAGAATACTATAGTTAATCATACATAATTACCTCTTTTCTTTTGATTTATAGAATAATTATACCTTATATAATACCATATGAGAACACTTAAAATTACTTGCTTTTACTTTGTGGACTGTTTAAAGTAGTTAGTTTATTCTTTAAAACAATATCATCTGCCTTGATATACCAGTCAACGTCTGCACCTTGAAATGTAGCGGTTGCCACCGTATCAGCTACAGGATTGATGATTTCCACCTCTGCGTTGTAATCAAATCCCTTTAACGGAACAGTGGCAGGAATACTTACCTGTATCATGCGTCCTTGCTCCTTACATTTCAAATCGTAGGTACGTTCCTTGATTTCTTCAGAAACCGTACCATCCTCATTTTGGATATGTACCTCACGTCTTAATGCGGAGAATTTCAATACCCCAAAAGTTTTTTCCTTGTCTTTTGTGTAATATCCGTCATAATACTTGTATCAGGTAAATAACCCGCACTAACTAATAATGAATGCCACCTGAAATCAGA
>ERZ1106939.62-NODE-62-length-78299-cov-13.565130_pt1 | contig 78299 bp, 65 predicted proteins | sample MGYA00403669_ERZ1106939 | MGnify/ENA primary metagenome ERZ1106939 (study PRJEB35170, sample SAMEA104062447) | human gut metagenome | biome: human gut; feature: human-associated habitat; material: faeces | place: Denmark | collected 2012-09-28 ...
AAGCCGATTTGGAATGGATTTTGCATCGTAACTGTGAAGGTACTGAACAGTTACTGATTCAGAATATTTAGGAACAGTAAGACAAATGAGGAGAAACAACATGAAAAAATGGAAGTATGTAGCAGGAGTGATGTTTTTATGGCTGGCGTTTGGCGCCTCCGCTATGGCCGAGGAAAAGGAAATGCCGGATGGACAGAAGTTTGATGCCGAGTTTTATGCGGCTGCTTATCCGGATGTGGCAGCAGAGATCGGTACGGCAGAAGCGGATCTTTACCAGCATTATGTAACGTATGGAAAGGCCGAAGGAAGAAAGGCTTATGCAGCAGACCAGCCGGTGGTAAATAAGACGCTGCTGTGTACGAAGTCCAGTGCTTATGATACATTAGAAGACCGCCGAATCAATGTGGAGCTTGCAGCAGACCGGATCAACGGAATCATTCTGACACCGGGAAGCACCTTTTCTTTCTCCAAATCGGTAGGAACGAGAACAAAGGAAAATGGTTATGTTGTAGCAGAAAGCTTTGCTTCCGGAAGAAAAACGACTTCCGTAGGTGGAGGAATCTGTCAGGTATCCAGCACTCTATACTGTGGAATTGCGGAAAGTGTGCCGGCACAGATTAAGGTAACCGAGCGCCATAAACATTCGGCACCGGTTGATTACGTGCCGGAAAATATGGATGCGACCATTGCAGAGGGAAGTTTAGACTTCCGGTTCCAGAATGCGGGAACCAAAAACCTGCAGATTGTAACCAGCTGTGATCAGGGCATCGTAACTACCTCTGTTTACGAAATAAACTAACAATTCTTGTATTATGGGAATATCAATTTAGTAGTGACTTGGAATAAGGAGTATATTCATGAACGGAATACTTAAGGTGTTGACTGCAATTCTCGGTGTGCTGGCAGTGATTGCCTGCCTTGCAACGATCGGAATTGTGGGATACTCCATGACGAATAACGGGAATACCACACCAAATAATCATACGAATACCAATACGAATACCAACGGGAATCTTGTAGTACAGGCATCTGCCGTTCCGACCATGACACCGGAGGCTGACAGCAGTGCCTCACCGGATGAAGTGCCTACACCGACACCGGCTTCCATAGATGTCAGTAATCATGTGCATGACTATCAGGAGACGGTTGTTAAGAAAGCAACCTGCTATTCGGCAGGACAAATGAAATATACCTGTTTGGTCTGTGGAGATGAGTATTATGTGGATATCATGTCGACAGGACATGTTCCGGATGACTGGGAGGTCGTAAGGAAGCCTACTGCAACAGAAGAAGGACTGCGAGTGAAGAAGTGTATCTATTGTGATGAAATTGTCGCGAGTGAACCGATTCCGGTTGAAACGACAAGCGGAAGTAATGGTGCGGCAGCTGCTTCACCCACACCGGCGCATATTCATCAATACACGGTCACAACGGAAAGAGAGCCGTCCTGTGTTCTGGCAGGATTACGCCGTTACAGCTGCAGCTGTGGAAGCTTTTATACAGAAATGATTCCGGCTCCCGGACATATTGCTTCGGATTGGACCACTGTAGAAGAGCCGACTTCCACGATGCTTGGACGGCAGCAGCGCACCTGCGTGGTTTGTGGTGTGGTACTGGATTCCAGACCACTGAATACGGTTTCGGCAAGTCCGTCCTCCTCCGCAGGTGCCAGTGCATCTGCAGGCACAACTGCGGCAGCCAGCGCATCGGCCAGCGCAACAGCTACGGCACGGACCTCGGGTTCACCGTCAGCTTCAGCTAATGCATCTGCTTCTCCTTCCGCACATAAGCATAATTATGTTTCTTATGTGTTAAAGGAAGCCAACTGTACGGAACGTGGAATCCGTTCCTTCGTATGCAGCTGTGGAAGCTCTTATGCCGAACCGATTGAACGCGATCTGAATAACCATACCTACCGGGCAGTGGTTATTCCGGCGACCAATACAACACAGGGTTATACCATTTATACCTGTATCCGGTGTAACTCAAGCTATTACGATAACTATACGCCGCCGTTAGATCCGGCATATGCCAATGCGATTGCAGCAAGTACGGCAAGTCCGTCGGCAACCGCGCAAACGAAATAATGTAACAGGAAGAGAGCATAATCCCTTCTGCCCATGCATATAAAAGTATGAGCAGGAGGGATTTCTATGTTAAATGAGCAGACGATTGTAAAATGGGACAAGAACGCGGAAACGGATCTGCGCAACGGCCTGACGAAAGCACAGGTTAAAGAGCGGCAGACAATTTACGGGCCAAACCGGCTCAGGGAAGGAAAGAAGAAGAGCGTACTGAAGCTCTTCTGGGAACAGCTGAATGATCCCCTGATTTATATTCTGATGGCGGCCATTGCCATATCGTTATTCCTTGGAGAAGCCGGGGAATCCATGATTATTGCAGCGGTAATTATCCTGAATGCAGTTGTCGGGGTAATCCAGGAGGGAAAGGCAATAAAGGCAATTGAAGCCTTGCAGCAGTTATCAAGTCCCAAGGCGCTTGTAAAGCGGGACGGCAGGGAAATGGAGATCCCGGGCAGTGAGCTGGTACCGGGGGATCTGATTTTCTTAGAAGCAGGAAGGCAGGTTCCGGCGGATGGAAGACTGCTTACAGCGAGCGGATTGCAGATAGATGAAGCGGCGCTTACGGGAGAATCTGTAGCGGTGGATAAGGAGGTTCTGGGACAGAAGAAGGAAGAGAAAGTGGATGACCGTGGAACAGGGAAAGCAGAAACGGTGAGTTCAGAAGAGGAAAAGCTTCATGCGGCAGAAGTACTGGGGGATCAGAAGCACCTTGTGTTCATGACCACCATGGTAACGGCAGGACACGGGGAGGCGATTGTGACGGAAACCGGAATGCAGACACAGATCGGAAAGATTGCCGGAATGATTTCGGAGAGCCGGGAAGAGCTGACACCACTCCAGAAGCGTCTGGCAGATCTGGGCAAAATCTTAAGCCTTGTGGCAGTCGGCATCTGTGTATTCCTGTTCGTGGTAGCCGTATTGCAGAAACGGGATATCGGAGAAATGCTGCTTACAGCAATTTCCCTGGCTGTTGCGGCGGTTCCGGAGGGACTTGCTGCAATTGTGACGGTGGTGCTTGCATTAAGCGTTTCAAGAATGGTGCGTGTCGGAACGATCGTGCGCAAGCTCCCATCGGTAGAAACCTTAGGGGCGGTGGATGTGGTCTGCTCGGACAAGACAGGGACGCTGACATGTAACCGGATGACGGTGAAGCAGTGTTACGTGGATGGAAGGCTCCTTCCGGTAGAAGAGTTCCGGAAGGAGGAGCATGAAGAGTTCTTAAATGCCTGTGTGCTTTGCAACAACGCACTGCTTGGAGAAGAAAATATCGGAGATCCCACAGAGCTTGCGTTGCTGATCCTGGCAGAGGAATGCGGCAGGGAAAAGGAAAATACGGAGAAAGAGTATGTACGCATTTCGGAGTGTGCATTTGACTCCGTGAGAAAGAAGATGACCACCATACATAAATCTGTCAATGGAGAGGTTGCCTATAGCAAAGGAGCTGCCGACCGGATTTTAAAGGATTGCAGGACCGTCTGGAAGAATGGAAAGGAGGCTGCCTTTTCTGAAAAAGCAAAAAATGAAGCACAAAGGGCGATGGAACAGATGGCTTCCGGCGCACTGCGGGTTATAGCACTTGCCATGAAGAAAAAGGGAGATCTGAAGGAAGAAAAGGATCTGGTATTCTTAGGACTTGCCGGTATGATGGATCCGCCGAGGGAGGGCGTGGCAGAGGCGGTGCAGAGCTTTCGTAATGCACATGTGCAGACGGTGATGATTACCGGAGATCATGTGGATACCGCACTGGCCATTGCAAAGGAGCTTGGCATTGCACAAAGTCATGAGCAGTGTATGAGGGGAGAGGAGCTGGAGTTACTTTCACAGGAAGAGCTGATTGGACGTGTGGAAGGAATCCGGGTCTTTGCGAGAGTGTCCCCTGAGCATAAGGTCCGCATCGTACATGCCCTCAAAGCAAAGGGCAAAACGGTGGCCATGACCGGAGACGGGATCAACGATGCCCCGGCGCTGCGCTCGGCAGATGTCGGTGTGGCGATGGGAAAGGGCGGAACGGATGTAGCTCGGAATGCTGCAGATCTGATATTGACGGATGATAATTTTTCCACAATTGAGAAGGCAATCCGAGAGGGGCGTGGGATTTATGAGAATATCCGCAAAACGATCCTGTTTCTCCTGTCCTCGAATTTCGGGGAAATTATCACAATGCTTGCAGCGGTTCTGGCCGGCTTTCCGGCGACGCTGAAGGCGAGTCATATTTTGTGGGTAAACCTGATTACGGATTCCCTGCCGGCACTTGCCCTCGGCATGGATGGAAACGATGGCGAAGAGCTGATGAAGCAGCCACCGCGAAAAAGCACAGATACCATGTTTTCCCATGGAGGACTGTCCTGTACGCTTTGTTTTGGTGTGGTGATCGGAGTCATCAGTATTCTTGCTTTTATGGCAGTTCCTTATGAGGAACTGCTGCAGCGGCAGCTTCCGGTGAACCTTTCTTCTATGAAAAAGATTCTGGAAATCGAATGGATTTTAAATAAAGCGCAGACCCATGCCTTTACGGTACTTGGTATGAGTCAGCTGGTTCATGCGGTCGGTATGCGGGATGTCAACCGGTCGGTCTTCCGGATGAAGCATTTTGAAAATCTGTATATGCTGGCAGCTCTCGGAATCGGACTGCTTTTGCAGGTATTGGTTACAGAGGTTCCTTATCTTATAACGTTGTTTGAAACCAACCGGCTGACGCTTGGCGAGTGGGGGCGGCTTCAGATTCTTTCACTGACACCGCTTGCCGTGCATGAGCTGTTATGCCTTTTTACCGCAGCTGGGCAAAAGCAAGTGCGAGTAGAAGAAGTGCACTGATAATCGAAAGATTGTGGGAACAGCGCCTGGAGAGGTGGTGGCCTAAGAGCCATCCGCCCCATATGGCAGCACCATGGATCAACACGGAGTAGGACAGTAAAAGAAAAACAGGAAGGTGACAGGTGCCAATGCTCAATCCGACAGAGATGTTGTCAATTGACAGAGTGACGGCAAGAAGTGCCGCTTCATTCCAGGAAAGAAGCTGTGCTTCCTTCTGATTGATTTTCCGGGAAAGGGCTTCGGAGGTGAGAGGGCCTTTTGGACGATGAAGGGCAGGCAGGGCATCGTAGATTTTATAAAGGGAAAGAAGCAGCAGGACAGCAAATGGAAGACAGGTTTTTAAGAAAGGGGGAAGCAGGGTGAGCAGCCGGTCGCCGGACAGAAAGGAGAGGGTAAGCGTCAGCCCGGAGATGCAGGAAATCAGGGACAGAGAGGAGAGTGGAATTTTGACCCTGTCAAGTCCGTAAGAAAATCCAAAAATAAACGTATCTGCGCATAAAAGGGTAATCAGCAGAAACGGGAAAATCATAGAGGAATTCATGGAGGGGAGCTCCTTATTCGTTTGCTATATTATATGGAATTATGGTATACTTGTGTGAGAAAAGGGAGGGTGGCAATGAAATTAATATTTATTGGGGCTGACCATGAAGTGACAGGAAGCTGTCATTATTTACAGGTCGGAGAAAAACATATTCTGGTGGATTATGGTATGCAGCAGGGCATCGATGCCTTTGAGAATGCAGAGCTTCCGGTGTGCGAGGCGAAGATGGATTATGTGCTGCTGACCCATGCCCATGTGGATCATTCCGGTATGCTGCCGCAGCTGGCGGCAAGAGGATTCCGGGGGCAGATCCTGACAACGGAGGCAACGGCAGACCTTTGCAGCATTATGCTTCGTGACTGTGCACATATCCAGATGCAGGATGCGGAGTGGAAGAACCGTAAGGCGAAGCGAAGTGCAGACAATGCACTCATAGAGCCGCTTTATACCATGGAGGATGCGGATAATATCATCCGCAGGATCGTTCCCTGTGAATACGACCGGATGATTGAGGTCTGTGAGGGGGTAAAGATCCGTTTTACAGATGTTGGGCATCTCCTTGGATCTGCGAGTATCGAGGTCTGGGCAACCGAAGAGAATGTAACAAAGAAAATTGTCTTTTCCGGAGACATTGGAAATAAAAACCAGCCGCTCATTAAGGATCCGACGTATACGAAGGAAGCTGATTATGTTGTCATGGAATCCACCTATGGGGACCGGTTCCACTCCGAAGAGCGTCCGGATTACATTAAGGAGCTGTCAGGGATTCTGCAGGAGACCTTTGACCGTGGCGGTAACGTGGTGATTCCTTCCTTTGCAGTCGGGCGAACGCAGGAGATCCTGTATTTTCTCCGCAAGATCAAAGAAGAGAAGCTTATAAAAAATCATGAGGATTTCCCGGTTTATGTGGATAGTCCACTCGCAGTAGAGGCAACCGGTATTTTCCATAAAAATGAACTGGACTGCTTTGATGAGGATGCCATGGCACTGGTGAAAAAGGGGATTAATCCGATTGCATTTCCGGGGCTTCGGCTTTCCATCACGAGTGATGAATCCAAGGCGATCAATTTCGAGAATACCCCGAAGGTAATTCTTTCCGCATCCGGTATGTGTGAAGCAGGAAGGATCCGCCACCATTTAAAGCATAATTTATGGAGACCGGAATGTACGATCCTGTTCGTAGGCTATCAGGCAGTCGGAACATTAGGACGTGTTCTGGTGGAAGGAATCGATGAGGTGAAGCTTTTTGGTGAACCAATCCAGGTACGCGCCAGTATTAAAACGCTTGCCGGGCTGTCCGGACATGCGGATAAGAACGGGCTCATTGAATGGGTGAGCGCCTTTGCCGAAAAGCCGCGCAGGGTTTTCGTGGTACATGGGGAGGATTCTGTGTGCAAGTCCTTCGTGGAATGCCTGCAGGTGGAGCATGGATTAAAGGCTTATGCGCCTTACAGCGGAACGGTGTTTAATCTGCTGACGAATAAGCTGGAGTACGAAGCACAGCCGATTCCGGTTGCAAAGAAGAAGGTACGCACCGGTGCGGATGTATTCAGCAGATTGCTGGCAGCAGGTCAGAGACTTCTTACCATTATTCATAAGAATGAAGGGTGTGCGAATAAGGATCTTGCGAAGTTTGCAGATCAGGTAACCGCACTGTGCGATAAATGGGACCGGGATATCTGATCAGGAGAGAACCGGATCAATCCGATGGATATGATAATGAAAAGAGAGCGGACCATGATATAAAATATAATGAGCCCAAGGAAAAGCAAGCGGCTGCGAAGCAGACATTTGGTTTTCCGGGCTCATTAACGAGCAAATATCCTGCGAAGCAGGATGGAGAGCACGAAGTGCGGATTTGCGAGTTGACTGTGAAAATAAAGAATAGCAGAAACAGGAGATAAATTCGGTCATGAACATGATTGTAGCAGTAGATAATAATTGGGCAATCGGAAATCATAATGAACTGCTTGTGAGTATTCCGGCAGATATGAAGTTTTTCCGGCAGGAAACCGATGGTAAAGTGGTTGTTATGGGACGAAAAACCTTAGAGAGCTTTCCTAACGGGATGCCGCTTGTAAACCGGGTGAATATTGTATTAACAGAGAATCCGGACTATCAGGTGAAGGGAGCAAAGATAGTACATTCCCTTGCGGAGCTGCAGGAGGAATTGAAGCAGTACCGGTCGGAGGATGTCTATGTGATCGGCGGTGAGAGCGTTTACCGGCAGCTGCTTCCTTACTGTGATGTGGTTCATGCCACACGGATTGATATGGAATATCAGGCAGACGCGCACTTCCCGAATCTGGAGAAAGATCCGGAGTGGATAGTGACTGCAGACAGCGATGAGCAGACCTATTTTGATATACCTTACACTTTTGTAAAATATGAGCGCAGCCGTTTAACAGTGCAGAAATGATTGTGCAGAAATGATTTTTCGGTATGATTGTGGCGGAACGGTATAACGACAGATAAAACAGAGGAGATGGTGCATGATGAAAGGAAAAAGTATGGCAGCCATATTACTTGTGACAGCATTAGGGCTTACCGCCTGTGGAGGACAGGGCACGGGTGCGGCTGCATCGCAGGAAGCAGCGCAGGAAGCGCAGACAGGAGCAGCAGGCGGAGAACAGAGTGAAGAAGCAGACGGAGATGAGCTTACCGGGACGGATGCCCCTGAGGCATCAAAACCGGAGGAGGTAACGCAGCTTGATCCGGGCTTTAGCGTGGAAAGCGGCAGTATCCCTGAAATTACCATCGAGGCAAAGCAGATTCCGGACAAGGAGTGCTTTCGGTTTGTAAAGGATATGAAAACAGGCTGGAATCTCGGAAATACACTGGATGCGTATTCCCAGGGAAAGATGTATGGAGATGATATTTCTTCCGAAGAAATCTGGGGGAACCCTGTTACGACAAAGGAAATGATTGATACATTAAAGAATGCAGGCTTCCGTACCGTGCGTATTCCGGTGACCTGGCACAATCATGTAACGGATGACGGCAATGGCCCGGTCATCAGTGAAGCATGGCTTGACCGTGTGCAGGAGGTTGTGGATTATGCGTATGACAATGGCATGTATGTCATTTTAAACACACACCATGATAATACCGCTAACATCGAAGGAGAGGGTGGCTATTATCCGGATACGGCACATGCGGAGGAGTCCGACCGGTATATCCGTGGAATCTGGACACAGGTAGCGGAACGCTTTAAGGATTATGACGAGCACCTGATATTTGAATCACTGAATGAACCCCGTCTTGCCGGAACGGATTACGAATGGAATTTCAATGCAGGTGTGGCAGAATGCAAGGACGCAGCCGGGAGCATTAACCGCCTGAACCAGCTTTTTGTGGATACCGTGCGTGCAACCGGAGGAAACAATGTGGAACGTTATCTGATGATGCCAGGCTATGATGCTTCCTTAGCGGGAGCCATTACGGATCTTTATCAGCTCCCGAATGATATTGTTTCAGATAAACTGATTGTTTCCGTTCATGCGTATACCCCTTATAACTTTGCGCTCCGCCCGGGAAGTGAGAGCGAAGCAACGGACTACTTTTCATGGGAGGATCCCAAGAGTGTTTATGAGATCAATGATCTGATGAACAGTCTGTATAACAAATTTGTCTCTAAGGGAATTCCGGTTGTGATCGGAGAGTACGGCGCCGTGAACCGTGACAACAACACGCAGGACCGTGTGGATTATTATGCATATTATACGGCAGCGGCCAGAGCCAACGGCATCACCTGCTGCGTCTGGGATAACGGATCCTTTACCGATGGCGAGATCTTCGGTATTCTGCGCAGACGTGTGAATCAGTGGTTCTTTGAGGAAACAATAGAGGCAATGATGAAATATTCATAATTAGTCATAACTATTGACTTTTTATAAGGATAGGATAATAATAAATAGCAGTTATATTATACAGAGCTTGGAGGAGAACAGTGATGGAAAAGAAGAACATTGACTGGGGTAATATCGGTTTCGGTTATATTCAGACGGATTACCGTTATGTATCAAATTATAAGAATGGAGCCTGGGATGAAGGCGGACTGACACAGGATGCCAATATTGTGCTGAATGAGTGTGCAGGCGTTCTTCAGTATGCACAGACCGTATTTGAGGGACTGAAGGCATATACTACCAGCGATGGCCGTACCGTGGTTTTCCGTCCTGATTTAAATGGCGAAAGATTAGAGCAGAGTGCAGCCAGACTGGAAATGCCGATCTTCCCGAAGGAGCGTTTCGTAGAAGCAATTAAGCAGGTAGTGAAAGCAAACGAAGCCTACGTTCCACCTTACGGAAGTGGCGCAACACTTTATCTTCGTCCATATATGTTCGGATCGAATCCGGTTATCGGCGTAAAGCCGGCTTCCGAATATCAGTTCCGTATATTTGCAACACCGGTCGGACCTTACTTCAAGGGCGGTGCCAAGCCGATTACCATCCGTGTCTGTGACTTTGACCGTGCAGCACCGAACGGAACCGGTCATATCAAAGCAGGATTAAATTATGCAATGAGCCTTCATGCCATTGTAGATGCTCATAACCAGGGATACGATGAGAACATGTATCTCGATGCAAAGACCAGAACCAAGGTAGAGGAAACAGGTGGAGCAAACTTCATCTTCGTAACCAGGGACGGCAAGGTCGTAACACCGAAGTCAGGCAGCATCCTTCCTTCCATCACAAGACGTTCCCTGTTACAGGTGGCAAGAGAATATCTCGGACTGGAAGCAGAAGAAAGAGAAGTATATTTTGATGAAGTAAAAGACTTCGCAGAAGCAGGTCTGTGCGGTACTGCAGCCGTTATTTCCCCGATCGGCAAGATTGTGGATCATGGTAAGGAAATCTGTCTGCCAAGCGGAATGGAGCAGATGGGACCTGTTACAAAGAAGCTGTATGATACCTTAACCGGAATCCAGATGGGAACCATCAAGGCTCCGGAAGGCTGGATTGTAGAGATCAAATAAGCAGTGTTCAGGAAATAGAACATGAATGAGGCAAAAGCCCCTTCCTGTGGCTCGGTTATGCCGGTCATAGGAAGGGGATTAGCTTTTTCCGGAACGTTTTTGGAGGGGACTTTTTTACAGTAACACTTTGATTGGCAAAAGACAAAAAGTATGATATGATGTAACTATTCAGTACAGGTCGAGGCATTTACTGCCAAGACCGTAAGAAAATGATTCAGTAATGCAAAATCCCATCGGCGAAGTCGATTTGGAATGGATTTTGCATCGTAACTGTGAAGGTACTGAACAGTTACGATATGATTTATAACAGGTTTTGATCGTTTGGACTAAAGAATAAACAGAGAGGTGGTTTTATTTTGAGTAAAGAAGTAGCAGGAACAACTGTTGTGATGCTGGGAAATGCCGCAATCGCCAGAGGTGCGTACGAAGCCGGTGTGAAGGTATCCGCAGCATATCCGGGAACACCCAGTACGGAAATCAGTGAGAATCTGGTGAAATATAAGGATGAATTATATTCCGAGTGGTCTCCGAATGAAAAGGTGGCAACCGAAGTGGCAATCGGGGCCTCGATCAGTGGAGTGCGTGCCCTTGTATCCATGAAGCATGTTGGTGTCAATGTGGCATCCGATCCGCTTTATACCATTTCCTACAGTGGAGTAAACGGAGGACTGGTATTGGTTGCAGCCGATGACCCGGGGATTTACAGTTCCCAGAATGAGCAGGATTCCCGTATGGTAGCACGTGCTGCCATGGTCCCCGTAATCGAGCCGTCGGACAGTGAAGAAGCAAGGATGTTTATTAAGAGAGCCTTCGAGCTTTCCGAGCAGTATGATACACCGATTATGTTCCGTACAACAACCAGACTGGCACATTCGCAGGGTGTGGTTCACTTAGAGGAACGTCAGCAGATTCCGGATAAGCCGTATGAGAAGAATATTGCCAAGAACGTCATGATGCCGGGCAATGCCATTAAGCGTCACCTCGTGGTAGAGGAACGTTTAAAGAAAATGGCAGCGGATGCGGCAACGCTTGATATTAATAAAGTAGAATATAACGATACGAAGATCGGTGTGATCACGAGTGGAATTCCTTACCAGTATGTTAAGGAAGTACTTCCCAATGCTTCCGTATTAAAGCTTGGTCTGGTACATCCCCTTCCGAAGACCCTGATTGAGGAGTTTGCTTCCAGGGTAGATACCCTTTATATTGTGGAGGAACTGGAGCCTGTCATTGAGGAACAGGTGAAATCCTGGGGAATCAAGTGTATCGGTAAGGAAATCTTTACCGTACAGGGTGAATACAGTGCCAATATGCTTCGCAGGGCAATTCTTAAGGAAGATCTGGATCTTGAAGAAGCTGCACAGGTTCCTGCAAGACCGCCGATCCTTTGTCCGGGATGTCCGCACAGAAGCGTTTATTCCGTATTGAAGAAATTAAAGATTCATGCATCCGGTGATATCGGGTGTTATACCTTAGGCGCGGTAGCTCCTTTGAGCGTTGTGGATACGACCGTCTGTATGGGCGCAAGTATCAGTAACCTTCACGGAATGGAGAAGGCGAAGGGCAAAGATTATATCAAGAACTGGGTAGCCGTAATCGGAGATTCCACCTTTTTACATACCGGTGTCAATTCCCTTATGAATATGGTATACAATCAGGCAACCGGAACCGTAATTATTCTGGATAACTCTACAACCGGTATGACCGGTCATCAGGATCATGCAGCAACCGGAAAGACCCTGATGGGCGATACGACATATATGATTAACATTTATAAGCTTTGCAAGGCAATGGGCATTGAGCATGTTTATGAAGTGGATGCCTTTGACATTGAAGGCTTAGAGAAGCTGATCAAAGAAGAAACCCAGAGAGAAGAGGTTTCTGTCATTATCACGAAATCCCAGTGTGCACTGCTTAAGACTTTTGTACCGAAGGGCAAATGTGTGGTTGATGTTGAAAAATGTAAGAAGTGCGGACTGTGTATGGTATCCGGATGTCCGGCAATGCATAAGGGCGCAAACGGAGAAGCGGTCATTGATGAAACGATGTGCAATGGCTGTGGTCTGTGCATGAAGAACTGTAAATTCGGCGCTATTTCTTTAGTGCCCAATCAGAAGTAGGAGGGCGAAGAGATGGAAACGAAGAATATTATGATTGTGGGTGTCGGTGGTCAGGGAACCCTGCTTACGAGCCGTATTTTAGGAGGAATTACCCGTAAGGCAGGGTATGATGTGAAGATTTCCGAGGTTCACGGAATGGCACAGCGTGGCGGAAGTGTAGTAACCTATGTCCGCTATGGGGACAAGGTAGCGGAGCCGATTGTAGAAGAAGGACAGGCAGATGTGCTGATTGCCTTTGAACGCCTCGAAGCACTCCGGTATGCACATTTCCTGAAAAAGGACGGAGTTATGATTGTCAATGATCTTCGCATGGATCCGATGCCGGTGTCCATCGGGGCTGCACAGTATCCGGAGAACATTATTGAGAATCTGAAAAAGAAGCATCAGGTGATTTCACTGGACGCACAGGCACTTGCCAAGGAAATCGGCAATGCAAGAGTCTTTAATACGATTATCATTGGTGTGGCAGCAAAGAGAATGGACTTTGCGAAAGAGGACTGGCTCAAGGTCATTGAAGAGACGGTTCCGCAAAAGACCATCGAAATTAATACCAGGGCATTTGAAGCCGGATATGCACTTGGATAGAACCGGGCAGTTGACATTGGGTATGCAGGATACAGAAGTTCAGGCAGGAAGAACTTTTGATATAAAAACGAAAAGAAAGAGAAGGCAGGGAAACAAAAGTGATATGGAATGAGACCAAAGAATGTATCAGCAGGGATGAGCTTGCAGAGCTGCAAAGCAAGCGGCTTGTGAAGGTAGTAAACCGTGTATATCACAACGTGGAATATTACCGGAAGAAGATGCAGGAGGCCGGGATTGAGCCGGGAGATATCCGAGGAATTGAGGATATTACGAAGCTTCCTTACACGACCAAGAATGATTTAAGAGACACCTATCCGTTTGGATTATTTGCAGCACCGCAGTCCGACATTGTCCGGGTTCATGCATCGAGCGGAACGACCGGCAAGGCAACAGTAGTTGGTTATACGAGAAGAGATATTGATATCTGGTCAGAATGTGTATCAAGATCCCTGACGATGGCCGGGGTTACCAGAGGTGATATTATTCAGATCGCTTATGGTTACGGATTATTTACCGGTGGACTTGGTGCCCATTACGGAGCGGAATATCTGGGAGCAACGGTTGTTCCGATGTCTACCGGTAATACGAAAAAGCTCACTACGATGATGAAGGACTTCGGGGTTACGGCAATTGCCTGTACACCTTCCTATCTGCTTCATATTGCAGAGACCTTAGAGCATGACGGGGATATCGATAAGATTAAGTTAAAGACCGCGATCTGCGGTGCGGAACCGTGGACAGAGCAGATGCGTCATCAGATAGAAGAGAAGCTTCACATCCATGCACATGATATTTATGGGCTGTCTGAGATCATGGGACCGGGTGTTGCCTGTGACTGTGAATATCACAAGGGCTTACATATCCAGGAGGATCATTTCTTCCCGGAAATTATCAGTGCAGAAACATTAGAGCCGGTAGCAGCAGGAGAAACCGGTGAACTGGTATTTACCACGCTGACGAAGGAGGGGCTGCCACTTATCCGTTATCGTACAAAGGATCTGACAAGCATTACCTATGACAGATGTGAGTGTGGCAGAACAACCGCCAGAATCAGCCGCTTTGTAGGGCGTTCCGATGATATGCTCATTATCCGCGGAGTGAATGTATTCCCGTCTCAGATCGAAGCTGCATTGCTTGAAATGAATGGAACAACTCCTCATTACCTGATGATTGTCGATCGTGTGAATAATCTTGATACACTCGAAGTACAGGTAGAGGTGGAGGAGGCATTCTTCTCTGATCAGATCAGGGAGCTTGAAAACTTAAGCAAGAAGATTGCGCATACCATCCAGCAGGCAATTGGTCTTGCGGTAAAGGTAAAACTGGTAGAACCAAAGACCATCGAACGAAGCATGGGTAAGGCCGTTCATGTTATTGATAACCGTAAACTGGTATAGAAAGAAGGTGCCTGAATGAAACAGCTTTCTGTTTTTATTGAAAATAGAGAAGGACGTCTTGAGGATGTCCTGAATTTACTGAAAGAAGAGAACATTAATATTATTTCTTTAAGCCTTGCAGATACCAGTGATTATGGCATGCTGCGCCTGATCGTAAGCGATCCGCAAAAGGGACGCGAGGCATTAAAGGAAAATGGATTTTCGGCAACCCTGAATGATGTCGTTGCCGTGACACTTCCCCACAAGGTGGGCGCATTGCAGGAAATCCTGCATGTTCTGTGTAAAGAGAGCTTAAATGTGGAATATATGTATGCGCTTTGTACGAAGACCGATGAGGCAGCGATTGTTATTAAGCCGTCCGACCCGAAAAAGGCGGAAGAGGTACTGCGCGCTGCCGGTGTACATTTCTTTGCTTTATAGGAAAGCCTTATAAAGCAAAAAGCTCCGCAGGGATGCGCAGCTTACGGGGAAGAACATGGCTTACTCAAACAGGGTAATAAATTTCTGTGCGGCAGGAGCCAGTGACCTGGTTTCACGGTGGATCAGATAGAAGCTCCGGGGCGGCATTACTGGAGTAAAGCACAGCTCAAACAGCTCACCGCTTTCTAAGGCTTCCAGTGCGAAATCCTTCATGACACAGCCGATCCCCAGATTCCGGAGCGCAAACTGGACGATCATATCACTGGTTGCCAGTTCAAATTCAGGTGCAAGGAAAACCTGATTCTGTGCTAAAAAGGTATCCATATATTGGCGTGTACTGGTATTCTTTTCCAGACAGATGACAGGCAGTTGTTCTAACATTTCATAGGACAGCTGCTTGTTTTTTAATTCCCAGAAGCGGCCTGCAGCAACGAAAATATCCTGAACCTCCCGTACCTTGTGTGCAACGAAGTCATTCAGGGCAGGGAGCGGTGAACTCACAACGCCCAGGTCAATCCGGTTTTCGGAAAGGGCCGTCAGTGTTTCCGGAGTCGGGGAATTGGAAACGATGACCTTGATTTTCGGATACCGGCGGTGGAACTGTTCCAGGAAGGGCAGCAGATAGTATTTCAGGGTCATATCGCTGGCACCAATCCGGATTTCGCCCAGATCAAGATTCATCAGTTCCTTCAGCTTCTGCTCACCCTGACGGATGCTTTCACAACAGCTTTCGGCATAGGGAAACAGGATTTCTCCCTCTTTGGTGAGACGGATGCCCTTGGCAGTCCGTTGGAAGAGGGAAACATTTAATTGGGCTTCCAGCTGTTTCATGGACTGGCTGACGGCCGGCTGTGTGAGGGAAAGCTGCTGTGCGGCTGCGGTAATGCTTCCGGCTTTGGCAACATAATAAAAGGTTTTGTATAATTCAAGGTTGTTCATAAGGGAGCCTTTCTGTGTGAACTGTAACGGATATTTCTGTTACTATGTTGGGATATATGTCTGGTTTTATCATTGTTAAAATCTGCTCTCTTTGAATGGAGCTTTTTATGAATCAGGTAGATCATAACATATAAGATATAATATAATCAACACTTATGAATAATATAAGCAATATTAATTTTATTTATGCTATTATCAGTGTTATACTAAAAAATGTGTGGTTCTGTGCAAGAGAAAGAGTGCAGAACAGATATCACAATACAGGCTGTAAAGCAGTGCAGGACAGTCTGAAATTCTGTAAATAGTATGCAGCAACATGCAAGGAGGAAGCAGGAACATGGTTAAAGCAGTTGTAGGAGCGAACTGGGGAGATGAAGGAAAGGGAAAGATCACAGATATGCTGGCACAGCAGGCGGATATCATTATCCGTTTTCAGGGTGGTGCCAATGCAGGACATACCATCGTAAATAATTATGGTAAGTTCGCATTGCATACCTTGCCGTCCGGTGTATTTTACAATCATACAACCAGCATCATCGGAAATGGTGTGGCACTGAATATCCCGGTATTATTCAATGAAATCAAGTCAATTACCGACAAGGGAGTACCGGCACCGAAGATTCTGGTATCAGAGCGTGCCCAGATCGTAATGCCATATCATGTTCTTTTTGACCAGTATGAAGAGGAGCGTCTGGGAGGCAAGTCCTTCGGATCGACCAAGTCCGGTATCGCACCTTTTTATTCGGATAAATATGCAAAGATCGGTTTCCAGGTAAGTGAACTGTTCGATGAAGACACCTTAAAAGAAAAAGTACAGAGAGTCTGTGAACAGAAGAATGTCATTCTGGAATATCTCTATCATAAGCCGGCGATTGACCCGGAAGAATTGTTAAAGACCCTGCACGAATATCGTGATATGATCGCACCTTATGTATGCGATGTATCTTCTTATCTGGATCGTGCAATTAAGGAAGGAAAGACCATTTTATTAGAGGGACAGCTTGGAACCCTGAAGGATCCGGATCACGGAATTTATCCGATGGTAACCTCTTCCTCGACACTTGCCGCTTACGGTGCAATCGGAGCAGGGATCCCGCCTTATGAAATCAGGCAGATCATTACCGTATGCAAGGCTTATTCTTCTGCAGTTGGTGCAGGTGCCTTTGTATCCGAAATCTTCGGAGAGGAAGCAGATGAATTAAGAAGACGCGGTGGTGATGGCGGTGAATTCGGAGCAACCACAGGACGCCCGAGACGTATGGGCTGGTTTGACTGTGTGGCAAGTAAGTATGGCTGCCGTCTGCAGGGAACAACGGATGTGGCATTTACCGTACTGGATGTTCTGGGATATCTCGATGAGATCCCGGTTTGCGTCGGATATGATATTGACGGTGAGGTTACGACTGACTTCCCCGTAACCTGGAAGCTTGAGAAGGCAAAGCCGGTATTAAAGACCTTACCCGGATGGAAGTGTGATATCCGCGGTATCAGGAATTATGAGGAGCTTCCGGAGAACTGTCGTAAATATATCGAGTTCGTAGAGGAGCAGATCGGTTATCCGATCACGATGGTATCGAACGGTCCTTCCCGTGATGACATTATTTATCGTAAAAGTCCTCTCAGTAAGTAATTGACGGCAGGAGTAAGGAGCATTACAGCTTATGCATATTGCGGAAGTCAGTCGGAGTACAGCCTTTGATGATTTTGAACATCCGGATGAAGGAAGAAAGGCTGTCAAAGCCGGATAAGGAAGAAACCTCCGTAACCGTCAGCTCTGGATTGATCAACAGATTTTCCGCATAACTGATGCGCTTCTTATTTACATATTTATAAAAAGAAACATTGGTAAAGTATTTAAAGAGCCGGCTGAAGTGGTATTTACTGAAGCCGGCTCTTTTTGCAGTCTCTTCAAGAGTGATGTTTTCTGTACAGTGTTCGCTGATATAATCACATATTCCCAAAAATTTTTCCATATATTTCTTGTAAGTATTATTGCCTGTACCGGAGCTTAGAAGCCAGGGAGACTGCTCCCGTCCGAGCCATACGAAAATTTCGATGAGCTTTGCATGGATTGCAGCTTCGAACATAGAATTGCCCATTGCATATTCATCACGGATCTGCAGCAGAAGCATCCGGATTTGCTGATGGGCAGTTTCGTTGCTTTCGGGAGTAATCAGCATGGTGGAAGGAAGAGTAGCTAACACATTGGAGATATCGCGGGTCTGGTGAAGAAGAGTATAATCGGCCTGGAAGATCAGGCGCCGCCCGGAGGGAGGCGCAAACAGGGAATGGATAACACCGGAATTAATCAGAAGAATCTGATCGGGATAAATCATATATTCTACATTATCGCAGACTGCCCGATAGGTATTTTCAATTGGCATAATAATTTCAATGGGGGCATGCCAGTGAGGTGGATAATCTTCCACGTTATCATTGTCATACAGACAAAGATGCATTCCCTCTTTGAAATTTGCTATTTCCCGAATCCCCTCTAAAGTTTCAATCATAAGATTTCCTTTCCCATACATTCCCCTCTGTATGTTCTGGCAAATGAAAAATGGTATCAGTATCAGAGCACAAAATTGAAGTGTAGAAATGCTAGTAATTGCTATTCTGCTCACGTGTTAAAAATCAGCTAAAAAATTAATTAATTTAGTCAAAAGACAAATTGTATATAAAAGATGCGTAAAATATTTGAAAAATATGCAAATAACATACAATTCAAACTGATTCTTACAGATAATATCATAAAACCATACAAATTAAAGGTCAATAAAAAAGCAAGAATTAATAATCATTAAGCAATTATTATAATGCTGTCAGGATATGGGTTTGTTATAGTTTGTTTATCAACATTACCCGTTCCGTAAATGAGGGGGAAACATATAAAGGAGGAAATAGTTATGAAATTGAAACGCGTATTAGCGACGGTTTTATCAGCAGCGATGGTTCTGTCCTGTCTTGCAGGATGTGGAAGCTCTACTGCAGATACTTCCGCAGGCTCCACAAGCAGTTCTGCTTCAACAGATTCTGCTTCAACAGATTCTGCCTCTGCAGATTCCGGTGAGGTCCAGGAAATCACCTGGATGTTCTGGGATGATTTGAATGCAACAGAGGATCTGATCTCAATTGGTTATAAAGAAACCATTGACAGATTTAACAAGGATTATGAAGGAAAATATCATGTAACTCCGATCACAACCAATCTGGAAGAATACTATACGAAGCTGAATGCTCTTGTGGCAGCCGGCGAGACACCGGATGTATTTATCGCTTCTCCGGGAGCCAACTTAAATGATTATGCTTTGACAGGCGTTGCTGCAAAGCTGGATGATTATCTGGCAGACGGATGGAAAGATACGTTTACATCAGATGCTGTATTTGCAGGTGGTACATATTCAGATGGTATTTATGCTATTCCGCTTAATATTGCAGCTGCCTGTGTATTCTATAACACAGAGATGTTTGAGAAGGCTGGCGCAGAGGTGCCCAAGACATTTGACGAATTGCTGACCAGCTGTCAGAAACTGCAGGATGCAGGCTATACACCAATTACCATTTCCGCAGGTACAGCATGGTGCTTATCCATGGTAGCCGGTTATCTTTGTGACAGAAATGGTCTGGTTCTGAGCGATATTGCAGATCATAAGACCGATTGGAAGGATGAAAAGGTGATCAACGCAGGAAAGCAGATTCAGGAGCTTTCCAAATATTTCCAGAAGACCGCAGCCGGTGATGATAATGATATTGCTACTGCAGCGTTTTATAATGAAGAAGCAGCAATCCTGATTCAGGGTTCCTGGGCAATCGGACAGATCAATGGTTCCTGCGCAGAAGGCTTTGCGGATAAGGTTGGTGTGTTTGCATTCCCTGCAGTTACCGGTGGTAATCCGGATGCAAACAGAGTGATTGCAAAGTCTGATTCCCTTTGCATGAGTGCATCCACCAAGTATCCGGAAGCTGCTATCGCGCTTATGAAGTACTTTACAGATGACACTGCGCAGAAATATACCGCAGAAGTTGGTGGTAAGATCCCGGTAACATCCGTTGAATATGATGAAAACGTTGCGCCTCCGGAACTTGCTTATGTTATGGATGTATTCAAGAATGCTTCCTCTACATTTGGATTCTACAATGAATCTCTTGCAGATACCGAAGCCGGTTCTACATTTGATAACTGTTTTGTAGAAATTTTCAAGGGTGAAGATCCCGAAACTGCTTTACAGCCTATTCAGGATTATTACGAGATGAATGTCTGGTAAGTTTTAGATGAAATTACTTTTGGCCAGCACCCCAAGAGGGTGCTGACCTTTCTATAGGGAACTTTTGGAAGGAAATGCGATTCGTTGTGTGAAAATGACTTATAAAGTCCTTTATAGAAAGGTCAGCAATGGGGAAGCGTAGGGGATATGCATAAGGTTGGCAATTCATATCCTGTGGATATGATTAGTACATAAAGAAAGGAATGGGGTTATGGACAAATTACTACGAAACAAGAAGGCAATTATTTTATTTATTGCTCCGGCATTTATTCTTTTTACGGCAGTGCTGTTTTATCCAATCTGCCGGGCGGTTTATTTTTCTTTCTGTGACTACAAAGTAAATTATCCGATTAAATTTACCGGATTAAAAAATTATATTCTGTTGTTTACCAAGGATAAAACGATGCGGTACGCACTTCGGAACTCCATTTTCTTTATGATTTTCTCCTGTGTGTCACAGCTGATTCTGGGTCTGGTTCTTGCGGCATTACTAACCAATATCAAAAAGGGACGGAATCTGTTTAAAAATATTTATTACCTGCCGTGTGTTCTTTCATCTGCGGCACTTGGTCTGATGTGGATGTTTGTATTTACACCAAAGCTTGGTATCAACCAGATCATGGCTTCCCTTGGTTTGATTAAGGATTGTACGGAGGGGCCTCAGTGGCTTTTTAATACAGATGGATACATTATTCTTCCGATTATTGTAATTTCAGTGGTAGCCTTATGGCAGTATGTTGGCCAGTCCATGATGCTTTATATGGCGCAGATTTCCGGTATCAGTAACGATATTTATGAAGCTGCCTATATTGATGGAGCAACCAGGACACAGGCCTTTACCAGAATTACATTGCCGCTCATCCGGCCGATGGTTGCGACGGCAATGTCCTTAAATGCAATCGGATCTTTAAAGTTCTTTGATCTTGTTTATAACATGATTCCGGAAGGCTTCCTTGGCAACAGGGCACATGTGCTGGCAACGCATCTGTATGATCAGGCATTTAAGTACAATAAGCTTGGTTATGGCTCAGCCATTGGTGTTGTATTACTTGTAATGTGTCTGGTGGTTACTGTGTTCATTAACAAGTTTGTTAAAGTAGATAACTATGAAATGTAGGAGGGCTGATGAATGAGTACGAAGTCGAAAGTTATCAAGGTATTTATTTACATATTTCTTGTGTTATTGGCTTTAATTTATCTGGTTCCGCTGATCTGGGTGGTAATTACCTCACTGAAGGACGATGCGGTATTGATGATTTCACCGTGGGCACTGCCTGACCGGCCGATGTTTGAAAACTATGAATTTGCTTGGACGATGGGTAACCTTGGAAAGGCAACATTGAATTCCTTTATTGTATGTTCCATCACACTGGTATTATCCATGCTGTTTGGTTCCATGGCAGCTTATGCGATTGCCATTCTGCGCTGGAAATTATCAAAGTTTACCATGACTTATTTTCTGATTGGTATGATGATCCCGGTGCATTGCGTATTGATTCCGCTGTTTATCCAGTTTTCCAAAATCGGACTCAGTAATACTTTATTGGGAATTATAATTCCTTACATTACATTTTCGCTTCCGATTACAATTTACATACTGGTGGGATTCTTTGCGGGAATCCCGAGGGAATTGTTTGAAGCGGCCTGCATTGACGGGTGTTCTGTGTACCGGATGTTTACGCATGTGGCTCTGCCGCTTGCCAAGACCGGATTCATGGTGACAGGTCTGATGTCCTTTGTGGCTAATTGGAACGAACTGCTTCTTGCCATGGTATTTATTTCAAAGGAAGCCAAGAAAACCCTTCCGGTTTCCCTGACAAAGTTTGTCGGACCATATAATACCAATTACTGTCAGATGTTTGCAGCCATTGTGCTTGCGATTATTCCTACGGTCGTTGTATATTGCTGTTTCTCCAATAACATTGTCGATGGTCTGACACAGGGGGCTGTAAAAGGTTAAACAGTTTATAAATACCGCAGATCGCAGAACCCACAGAAAGAGACTACAAATGGCAGATGATTTATGGTAAAATCATTTTATGAATAACGTAAATTATGCCAGACAATTAGATCATTTATTAGAACAACCGGAAACAAAAGGAAAGCATTTATTCCTGCATAGCTGCTGTGCGCCCTGCAGCAGTTATGTTTTGGAGTATCTGCGTTCCTTTTTTTCTATTACCGTTTTTTATTACAATCCGAATATCACGGAGGATGCCGAGTACCGTAAGCGTGTCATCGAGCAGAAGCGCCTCATTGGAATTTTCAATGCAATGGGGGATGCCTATCCGATTGAGATTGTGGAAGGGGATTATGTGCCGGAACAGTTCTTTGCGATGAGCAGGGGATATGAGAAGTGTCCGGAGGGTGGCGAGCGGTGTTTCCGCTGTTATGAGATGCGGCTTCGTGAAACAGCGCTGCAGGCGAAGAAAGCAGAGGCGGATTATTTTACTACGACATTAACCATCAGTCCGCTTAAGAATGCAGCCAAAATTAATGAGCTCGGGCAGCAGCTTTCGGAGGAACTGGAGGTTCCCTTTCTGCCATCCGATTTTAAGAAGAAAAACGGCTATAAGAGATCGGTGGAATTGTCGAAGGAATACGATCTGTACCGACAGGATTACTGTGGCTGCATTTTTTCTAAAGCAGAGAGGGAAGAACACGAGAAAGCGGAAAATAGACTTGAATAGTTGTATTTGAACCGTTATACTTGAATCGTTATAATCTCAGAGAAAATGGGAAAGGTATATCATAATGGAAAAATTTTTGGACTTAATTTCAAACGAAATGAAACAGGCATTTGAAGCAGCCGGGTATGACAGGGAACTGGGAAAGGTAACCGTATCGAACCGCCCGGATCTTTGTGAATATCAGTGTAACGGGGCAATGGCAGGTGCGAAGCTCTATAAGAAAGCACCGATCATGATTGCGAACGACGTCGCAGGCAAGTGTATGGACAGCAGGGTTTTTGCAGAGGTACAGGCAGTTGCTCCCGGCTTTTTGAATTTAAAGATTAAGGGAAGCTTTCTGGCAGACTATCTGACACAGATGGAGAAGGAAGAGAAGTTTGGCCTGGAAGTTCCTGAGAAACAGAAGACGATTATTGTGGATTATGGCGGACCGAACGTGGCAAAGCCGCTTCATGTCGGACATCTCCGTTCTGCAGTTATTGGTGAAAGTGTGAAGAGAATTGCCCGTTACATCGGACACAAGGTGATCGGTGACATTCACATGGGAGACTGGGGTCTGCAGATGGGACTGGTCATCACCGAGATGAAGGAGCGTTACCCGGATCTTGTATATTTTGATGAAAGCTTTGATGGCGAATATCCGGAGGAAGCACCGGTGACGGTTACAGAGCTTGAGGAGATTTATCCTACCGCAAGCAGGAAGTCCAAGGAAGATCCGGCATATAAAGAAAAAGCAATGGAAGCAACCTTTAAGCTCCAGAGCGGAGTGAAGGGGTATCGTGCTTTGTGGAAACAGATTATCAAAATTTCCGTTGCGGATATGAAGCGTAATTACGATAACCTGAATGTAACCTTTGACCTTTGGAAGGGTGAAAGTGATGTGCATGATGTGATCCCGGGCATGGTGGATTACATGAAGAAGGAGGGCTATGCATATATCAGCGATGGCGCTCTGGTTGTGGACGTTAAGGAAGATACTGATACTAAGGAAATTCCGCCCTGTATGATTCTGAAATCAGACGGTGCTTCCTTATATAATACGACAGATCTGGCAACCATTATGGAGAGAATGCGTGAGTATCATCCGGATCAGATGATCTATCTCACGGACAAGCGGCAGGATCTATATTTTGAGCAGGTTTTCCGCTGCGCACGCAAGACCAAACTGGTGGATGAAGATACCGAGCTTGTGCATATTGGATTCGGTACGGTAAACGGTGCGGACGGACATGCGTTCAAGACCCGTGACGGCGGCGTGATGCGTCTTGAAATGCTGATCAATGAAATCAATGAGAAGATGTATCAGAAGATCGTGGAAAGCCGTGAGGTAGACGAGGAAGAGGCCAGAAATACCGCAAAGATCATAGCACTTTCTGCAATTAAATACGGAGATCTGTCCAATCAGGCTTCCAAGGATTATATTTTTGATATTGATAAGTTCACCTCCTTTGAAGGAGATACCGGTCCGTACATTCTTTATACCATCGTCCGGATCAAATCCATTCTTGCGAAAGCAAAGGAACAGGGAGAGGATCTTACAAATTTGACGTTAAAAGAGGCAGATACCGATTCCCAGAAGGCATTGATGATGACGATTGCTCGTTTCAATGCCATGATGGAAAATGCATATGATGAGGTTGCACCGCACAAGATCTGTGCCTACATTTATGATCTTGCCAATGCATTGAATCGTTTTTACCATGAAAACCGGATTCTTGCAGAAGAAGATGAGACAAAGAAACGCGGCTGGCTTGGACTTCTGATCCTGACAAAGGAAATTCTGGAGGCATGTATTGATGTGCTGGGCTTTAGTGCACCGGAAAGGATGTAATGCATGGCAGGAAAGTATTATGCTGTGCGGAAGGGTACGGTGACCGGAATTTTCCGTACATGGGAAGAATGTAAGAAGAATGTCCATGGTTATTCCAGTGCAGAATATAAGAGCTTTAAAACGCTGGAAGAAGCGGAGGCATATATGAAGGGCGGAGCCGTTGCAGAAGAAGTGACGGACACCGTTCCGATCTATGTAGATGGAAGCTATAATAAGGTAACGAAAGAGTTTTCCTATGGCATGGTTGTTCTCTTGAAGGAAGGCGAGCAGATCTTTTGTGAATCCTACCGGGATGAGGAGCTTGCCACGATGCACAATGTGGCAGGAGAGATTAAGGGCGCGGAGGCTGCCATGCGGTATGCAATGGAGCATCATATCCCGGCGATTACGATTTACCATGATTACGAGGGCATTGCGAAGTGGTGTCTTGGGGATTGGAAGACCAATAAAGAAGGTACGAAAGCCTATAAAGCATTTTATGAGGAAGCCTCAAAGGAGGTTTCCATCCGCTTTCAGAAGGTGACCGGACATTCCGGGGATCATTATAATGATCTGGCAGATCATCTTGCCAAAAAGGCATTGGGAATTGACTGAGCAGTTATCAGATCAATCAGGAATATGATCTGTATATAATATTGTAGTAGGAAAGAGGTTTCGTTATGATATCTTATCTGATGGGGAGAAATGAAGCGATCCTTGCAGCAATCGGACTTTTGATCGCGTTTGCGGGAACGATTGTGTTCACGGCAATATTCTGTGACCGTCTGCCGAAGGACGGAGGGAGAGCGTTTGCACACGATGGCAAGCTGTCCGCAGGAAAGCCGAGAGGTGCCGGTCTTATTTTTGTAGTAGTATTTACGATTGCCGCGTTTTTGTTTGTCCCGCTGAGTACGGAGACGATCATCTATCTGATACTGGTTGCCGCGGAAATGATTACCGGATATATGGATGATGCGTCGGAAAAGCCGTGGGGAGAATGGAAGAAGGGCATTCTGGATCTCGTGATTGCAATCATTGTGGCAGTTACCTACCTGAACTTTAATTCCAACGAAATTTACCTGGCGTTTTTTCATAAGACGGTTGCCATTCCGGAGCTTGTATTTGGCATTCTGATTGTGATACTGGTATGGGCATCCATCAATGTGACGAACTGTGCAGACGGTGTGGATGGATTATCGGGAACACTGGCACTTATCACACTTGGCACTTTTTATATTCTGGACAAGCAGCTTAGTGCACAGGGAGATTTTTCCTTTGTGATTCTCGTGTTTATGAGCTGTATTTTGGGATATCTGTGGTATAATGCAACGCCGAGTAAGCTCATGATGGGGGATGCCGGATCCCGTGCGATGGGCATTTTTATCAGTATTGCAGCATTGAAGAGCGGCTCGCCGCTTCTGTATATTCCGGTTGCACTTGTCCTTATTCTGGATGGAGGACTGGGACTTGTGAAGGTTACCCTGATCCGTGTCTGTAAGATTCACATTATGAAGACCATCCGCACACCGCTGCATGACCATGTCCGCAAGGTGAGCGGCTGGTCCAATACCCAGACCGTGTTCCGCTTTGCCATTATCCAGATTGTGCTGTCCGCAGCCGTGATTTATGGGATACGATAAGGAATAGGATTTCTTTCAACACTTTGGGAACAGAAGTGTAATAAACCGCACATGATTCATTTTTTTGTCATATGATAAAGCATACCCGAATAAAATGAAAGGATGTAACTGTGGCATTTTAAACAGTTACGAAGGGATGCAGAATATGGCTCGATTTACGAATCAGGCACAGCTTCGTTATGGAAATGCTGTTGCCAATTCTAACATTGCGGTAGGAGAAATCCTTGAGGTACTGTCTGCGACAAAGACAGCAGTCCGTACTACCTACGGACAGAATGATCATATCACGTATGTGATCAGTATCGTGAATTCCGGAAACATTGCGATGACGGGACTTACGTTATCCGATGATCTGGGTGCTTATGCATTTGGTACCGGTACAGTGGTGCCGCTGACTTACGTGGCGGATACGGTACGATATTACACGAATGGCGTATTGCAGGCAGCACCTGCAGTAAATGCAGGTCCTCCCTTTACAATCAACGGTATCAGCGTACCGGCAGGAGGAAATGCAACCGTTGTATATGAAGCTGCCCTTAACGAATTTGCTCCGCTTGCGGCCGAATCCACGATTGGAAATACCGTGACCGTTTCCGGAGGCGGAATCACACCGGTTACTGCACAGGAAAGCATAACGGCTCAATCCGGTCCGCAGCTTACCATTACGAAATCGGTCAGCCCTGTGCCTGTTACGGAAAACGGAGCACTGACCTATACGTTCCTTATCCAGAATACCGGAAATACGGCAGCAACGCCAGCTACCGGTGTTGTGGTAACCGATACGTTTGATCCGATTCTGTCCAATATTGCGGTATCCTTTAATGGAACGACATGGGCAGAGCCTGCCAATTATTCTTATAACGAAACAACCGGAGAGCTTGTCACCCAAAGCGGTCAGGTGACTGTACCGGCAGCGTCCTTTACGCAGGATGCGGCAACCGGAGCATGGACAGCAACTCCCGGGGTAAGTACACTGATCGTGACGGGAATTGTATAGGAAGCTGTAAGTGGAATTACAGGAAGAACTGCCGCATTATGTGCGGTGGTTCTTTCTAATGAAGCGATAAAGAATTCATATTTTGAATTGATGCACAAGGGAGATTCGATGAAGAATAACATTGATTTGCATATGCATTCCATATATTCTGATGGATCCTATACACCGGAAGAATTGGTAATTAGTGCCAGACAGAAAGGACTATCAGCAATTTCACTCACAGATCATGACACAACCGATGGACTTAAGGAAGCAAGGGAACACACTTACTTTGTTTTGCGCAGCTCCGCAGGAGAGCAGCCATAGGTGGCCTTGAAATCTCTTAAAAATACCTTGTAGTTCTGGATGCCATGTCGTTGTAACAGTTCGGTAATGCTTGCACCGGTACGCAGCAGATCTTCATGGAAGTGCATGGTACGCACTGCGTTGAGGTAGGACAGAAAGGTCTGCCCGGTGTGTTTTCTGAACAGACGGCAGAAGTATTCATGGCTCACATGAAGAGCGGATGCTGCATCATGCAGGGTTATATCTTCCTGATAATGACTTCGAATGTATTGGAGAATTTCATCCATGCGTTCGAAGTTTTTCTTTTCCTTTTCTTTCACCTCCGGACTTAAAACTTCGGAGTGGTTTCCGTATAATTCATACAGAAATTCATACAGTACAGAGGAAAAATGAAGAAGGTATCCGGGATGTGGATTCTCATAGGTATCACATAATTCCTGCAGGTAATTACGCATTTTCTGCAAAGAGGTACTCCCGATAATGGAAGGGAAATATTCCTTAACGTGCAGGGAGGAGGCGTGATCAAGAACACGGCTTAAGTCTTCCATCGGAATCTGGAGCAGCAGATAATCCACGCCGCCATGCGTTCTGGTAGAATGCAGTTCATGCGGATTCACGATCAGAATATCATGCTGGGAAAGGGTATACTTCTGCTCATTGATGAATGCGGTCATATAACCTTTCAGTGGATAAATAATTTCCAGATGTCCATGCCAGTGCATGGGAGAGTAAAAACGGCTGTCCTTAATTACGGCAAAATGCAGACGCAGGCGGGTGTCATCACTGATAATCTCATGGGAGTAGGAAGTCATTTCACGATATCCTTTCATAAATGGTTGTTACATATTCTGAGTGACTTAAATAGTAAACCGTCAATTCGTGGCAGGCAGGCGATTTATGACTTTAAATGATCGTAACTATAATTTAAAATCAACCCATATTCTCTATTCAAATATTGCAATAATAATAAATAAATGTCAATATCGACCTATAAACTGGTTAATAACATAATAGAAGACCAAAGAGAAATGAGATAGGATATAACTATAAAATTGAAATAACAGGAGGGTGTTATGAGCAGCAGAGTATTGGATTTTGAAAAGTATACAGCGAAGGCCCGTCAGGCGGTTGCGGAAGGACAGGTGCTTTTGCTGAATCAGAATCATGTGCTTCCTCTGCCGAAGGGAAGCCATGTTGCTGTATTTGGCAGAATGCAGCTTCATTATTATAAGAGCGGTACCGGATCAGGCGGTATGGTGAATGTAAATAAGGTGACCGGTATCCTGGAGGCGCTCGAGGAGAGCGAAGACGTACAGGTATATGAGCCGTTAGTGGGTGTATACCGCGAGTGGGAGAAGGATCATCCGTTTGATGAAGGCGTCGGTTGGGGAAATGAACCCTGGTCGCAGGAAGAAATGGAACTGAATGAGGCATTGGTCGAAGAGGCTGCCGAAAAGAACGAATACGCGATTGTCATTCTGGCAAGAACGGCCGGTGAGGATAAGGACAACAAAATGTTGGAGGGCGCGTATTGCCTCACCTCGATTGAAGAGGACATGCTTCAAAAGGTACGGAAGAATTTTGCGAAGATGATCGTGCTGTTAAACACCGGTAACATCATGGATATGAGCTTTATGGATCAATATCGTCCGGATGCGGTGATGTATGTGTGGCAGGGAGGAATGATCGGCGGCCTTGGAACGGTCGATGTCCTTACCGGCAAGGTGTGTCCGTCCGGCCGACTTTCGGATACGATTGCGGCACAGATGTCCGATTATCCGGCCGATCCTTATTTTGGAGGCCTGGAACAAAACCTTTACGTGGAGGATATTTATGTAGGATACCGGTATTTTGAATCAGCAGCAAAGAGCAAAGTATTGTACCCGTTTGGTTTCGGTCTTTCTTATACTACGTTTTCGATGGAAGCGGGTGGATTTTCTTATGCGGAAAATCAGGTGTCCTTTGTGATGAAGGTGACAAATACCGGTTCCGTAGCAGGAAAGGAAGTCGTTCAGGTTTATGCAAAGGCTCCTTTGGGAAAGCTTGGCAAGCCTGCAAGAGTGCTGATTGATTTTAAGAAGACGAAGGAGTTAAAGCCGGGAGAGTGTGCGGAACTTGCTTTTGCAATTCCGACATCGGTGTTTGCCTCCTATAATGAGGTAAGTACCGCAGGAATGCCGGTCGGATGGGTTTTGGAAGCCGGAGAATATACCATTTATGCAGGTGGCAATGTGCGTGATGCCTATGCAGTAGGTTCCTTTACTCTGGATGAACTGCAGATCGTAGAGGAGTGCCGCAGTGCGTTAGCTCCGACAACCGCTTTTAAGCGGATGAAGATGACCGCGGCCAATGAACATGCAGAAGCTGCCGGTGTATATGAGGTTGCAATGGAAGAGGTTCCGTTACGGGTGGTTTCCCCTGAGGAAAAGAGAAACGCAGAGCTTCCGGAAAGCTATGAAATGACCGGAGACCGCGGCATAAAGCTTGCGGATGTCAAGGCAGGAAAAGCGACGCTTGACGAGTTTGTTGCCCAGCTCACGGAGGAAGAGCTTGCCAGCATTGTACGTGGAGAAGGAATGGGAAGCCCGAAGGTAACGGCCGGAACGGCAGCAGCATTCGGCGGTGTTACGAAGTCCCTCCTTGAAAAAGGTATTCCGTGTGGCTGCTGCGATGATGGCCCGTCCGGCATGCGCCTTGACAGTGGAATGAAAGCGTTCAGCCTTCCAAACGGAACACTGCTTGCCTGCACCTTCAATACACAGTTAAATGAAGAGCTTTATGCATTCACGGCGGTGGAAATGATCAAGAACCGTGTGGATATCCTGTTAGGACCCGGTATGAATATCCACAGGCACCCGTTAAACGGACGTAACTTTGAATATTTTTCGGAGGATCCGCTGCTTACCGGTAAGATGGCAGCAGCGCAGGTACGGGGCTTAAAGAGTGCAGGAGTAACCGGCTCTTTGAAGCATTTCTGCGGAAACAATCAGGAAACGAGGCGCCATACCTCCAACAGTATCATATCCGAACGTGCGCTGCGTGAGATCTATTTAAGAGGATTTGAAATTGCAGTGAAGGAAGCAAAGGCAGATGCAGTCATGACAACCTATGGACCGGTTAACGGCATCTGGACCTCCAGTAACTATGATCTGGTTACGGATATCCTGCGGAAGCAGTGGGGCTTTGAAGGCGTGGCCATGACCGACTGGTGGGCTTATGTCTGCAGGGAAGGGGATAAGCCTGCAAAGACCGATTTTGCAACAATGGTGAGGGCACAGAATGATCTTTATATGGTATGTCCGGATTCGGAAAAAAATGAGCATGGCGATAATACGGTCGAGTCTCTGCATGACGGATCACTGACACTTGGCGAATTACAGCGCTGTGCGAAGAATATCTGCCGCTTTATGATGAATACACATGCCTTTATGAGAATGCAGAATGAAGAAGATACGATTGAGATTCTCGGAGCGGAAGAGGGCTTTGAGGAATGTGTCGGGGATCTGACCTATTATAAGGTGGACAGGGAGGTCGTGATTGACCTGTCCGGTCATGAAATTTCCAAGGGAACCAGCATTGACTTTGCACTGGATCTTGAGCAGCTGGGATATTATAAGGCAGAGCTTACGGCCAAGTCTGATCTTGGAGAACTGGCACAGATTCCGGTTACCTTATCCTTTGCCGGAACACCGCGCGGGGTATATACCTTTAATGGTACAAACGGTCAGTGGGTAACGCAGACAAGAGAAGCGGATCTTGGCATGAAATATGCGATTATGCGCCTGTACTTCCCGCAGAACGGTATTGAAGTAAAACAGATTAAGTTTATCTATGACCGTCCGTTTGAATAATTGAGGAACAGCGTGCATAAGTTATAAGGAAATGTGTGTGGGCAGGGATTGCTTTGAAGAAAATTTTAATTGCCGGAGAAGCCGGACAGACAACCAATTACGAAAATGCACTTGCAGCGATGCAGGTGCATTTTGTTACGTCATTACAGGTAAAGGATGTGGATGAATACGATGGATTGCTTTTGCCGGGAGGTGGGGATGTGGATCCGAAGTTGTTCGGACAGCTCCTTATTCCGGAAACGGAGATCCGGCAGTACAGCAGATGGGAGCAGCAGCTGATCCGGAAGGGACAGGAGAAGCTGACGCCCGAGCTTGACCGGATCCAGCTTGCAATTTTAAAAGCATTCTGTCAGTACCGGAAGCCGGTGTTTGGAATCTGCAAGGGGATGCAGCTCATTAATATTGCCTTTGGCGGGGATATGCTCAGGCATCTTCCGACGGCGGTTCATCATGCTTACCGGGAAAAGGATCAGATGCACCCGGCAAGGAATGAAGTGAACTCTTTCCTCTATGAAGTGTATGGATCGGATATGTTGGTAAACAGTGCCCATCACCAGGGGGTTGGTATTCCCGGAAGAGGAATCCGGTATGTACAATATGCGCCGGATGGAGTAGTGGAAGGATTGCAGCATGAGTTCCTTCCGGTGTATGGAGTACAGTGGCATCCGGAACGGTTAGAGAGGGATATAAAAAAATTAAAAAAACTTTTTAAAATAACTTGACAACCTGTACCTAAAATGGTATCTTAGTAAAGCAGTCGCGAGACAGCAACGAAAGATGTCGTATAGTGGCATGAATGATGTATGTCAAATGCTATACTCCATCATATACATGGGATCTTAGCTCAGCTGGGAGAGCATCTGCCTTACAAGCAGAGGGTCATAGGTTCGAGCCCTATAGGTCCCATTTATAATGAATATGGCGAGATGGCTCAACTGGCTAGAGCGTCCGGTTCATACCCGGGAGGTTGAGAGTTCAAGTCTCTCTCTCGCTATTAAAAAAGATCCTTTTGGATCTTTTTTATTTTATCTTAAATTAATTCATAGGTCTGTTCAAAGACTTCCTTTTCCACAATAAACAGGTCACCCGGCTGATCCTTTAATGCAACAAGATAGTCACCAATATTACCGGGCAGATATTTTTCTTCATCCCACAGAGGGAATAACTTGCAGGCTCTTTCAAGCGGATAAGCCTGAACGATGGTGCTTTCCAGCGGAATACAGGAGTGGATGTATCCGGATAAGCGGATCTGTGTACCGGTCAGACGGTTTTTAATGGTTGGCAGATAAAGAGCCTTTGGATGATAAGCGTCTTTGGTTGGCAGATAGTGTTCGTGGAAATCTTCTTTGGATTTTACGGATACCTTTCCCTGAAGATCAATCATGATATAAGTCTGCTCGGAGATGATCAGATCGAGATCACCTTCGATTGTACGGATGGTAATCGGCGTCTTGGAAGGCAGAAGCTGCGTAGGCTGGACATAACCGACTGGAAGCTGTCTGCGACGATAAGACTTCATGCGGGAGTGATCCACGTGGCTTGTTCTGGCATCCAGAATATCGAAGCTGTTGAGATAATTCTGAACCTGGATGGAAAAATAATCCTCGGTGAGCAAAGAATCATATCTGCTCTCGTAAAGCCAACGGTTAATAAAGCCGCCGGATTTTTCCAGATGACCACCGCCGGAACCGATTTTCCCTGCAAGATAAGCAGCCAGATCACAGGCCTTGGTTTCTTTTGTGCAGCTGCGGACTGAGAACTTTATTCCATCGGGAAGTTCATTGTAAACGACGCATACATCGGCACTGTCAACCTGAATACAAAGGTCACTGATCAGACCTAAGATGTTGGGATCGCAGGGTTCGGATTTGATGAGGGAATAGCGTTTTTCTTTATTGTGTACTGCACGCAGAATGGCGATTGCGGCAATTTCCAGTTCTGAGGAGGAAATATTGGAGTTTTTTAATAAGGAAAAGACACTGTTACGATACTTTAAAGCATCGTGCATATCCTTATCTGCCGGGTTGTGCACTTCCGTAAATTGCTGGGTATCACTGTAGAGCCCGTAATAAAGGGCAGTTGCAAGATCAGGATAGTCATTGGGATCGAACTGTTCTTCACAAAGAAGCTTCCAGACTACTGTCGAGCAGCTTCCAAAGTCACTTAAGATCAGAGAATCCGGAATGTTCCGGGCTTCCATCTGATGATGGTCAATGATCCCGATATGCTCTGCCGGGATTTTGGTGATGTTGCCGGCTCCATACTGGCTGTCTACGGTAAGCAGAAGTTCATTTGTCAGATGAAGTGTACCTTCCTCCACATATTCAACCGGAATGTTTAATTTCTCCACCATCAGAACCAGATTGGCCTTCCGGATACGGAATCTTCCGGTATAAAACAGGTGGGTTTTGATACCATGATTCTGAAAATAGGTGTACAGGCCGAAGCCGGAGGCCAACGCATCGGCATCCGGACTGTCATGACATTGAATATAGATTTCCTCATAGGATAAAAAATCACGTAATTGCATAAGAATCCCCCATCAGTTCTAAATAACCTCATCATATCATATACAAACTGAAAAGAAAATGGTATGCTGAACTGTAACACAGATTAGGGTAACAGTTCAGCCATGCCCATTCATAAGCTGCCGGATGGTACAGATTGGCTAACAAATAAACGTGCTTTCCGGCAACTTATTTCATGTCGGGCGTCCGCCCTATAGAAATGATTGTATAAGCTGCCCTTAGTGAGCAAGCTCCCACGGTCATCTTGCACAATCATTTCTGCATGGCTGAACTGTTACCATACACTTTGCTGCAGCTCCCCTGTTTATTGACATAACTCCTTTATTTGTCTTATAATAAAAAGGAAGCGTTGGCGCTTTCAGGAGGGGACATATGAAACGAGTCAATACATCCGACCTTGTTCCCGGCATGGTTACTGCTGAGGACGTATATAATTTCAACAACCAGCTTATTTTACCTCGTGGAATTATCCTGACCGATTCTACGATTACAAAGCTTGCTTTTTATTCAGTTCTTACCTTATACGTAGAAGATCAGCTTGTAGTACAGTCTACACAGACGGATGATTACACCACCTCCTATACAGACAGGCTCAAGCGCAGTCCCGAATTTACCAGATTCCACAAAGAATTTGAAAATGACGTGGATTCCTTCCGTGGCGCAATGAATGACGTCATAGAAAAGGGATCTCCTTTGGATGTCAATAAACTGATGAACCATACCCTGAATATTCTCGACCTTGCAGCAACCACCCCGAATGTTTTTGACATGCTGCACTGTATGAGGGAATATGATGACGAGACCTATGTGCACAGCATGAATGTAGCACTGATCTGCAATATTTTTGCACGCTGGCTGCGCATGAGTGAAGAAGAAATTGCGAAGGCTACAACAAGCGGTCTTCTCCATGATATTGGTAAGATCAAGATTCCCGACAGCATTCTGAAAAAACCGGACAAACTCACCAAACAGGAATTTAACATCATCAAGCGGCATCCGCAGGAAGGATATCGTCTCCTTTTGGATTCCAAACTGGATGAAGATGTCTTAAATGCTGTACTCATGCATCATGAACGCTGCGATGGAAGCGGCTATCCTTTTGGCCTCATGGCCAATCAGATCGGAATCTATGCAAAGATGGTTGCCATTGCCGATGTTTACGATGCAACCACTTCTGCCAGAGTTTACCGTGGTCCCTTATGCCCGTTCTCTGCCATCTCGATTTTCGAGGACGAAGGTCTGCAGAAATACGATCCCAGATTCATCATGACTTTCCTGGAAAATGTGGTAAATACCTATCTGCTCAATAACGTCCGTCTCACCAACGGGACTGTCGGAACTGTTGTTTTTATTCATAAGGATAAGCTTTCTTCGCCGACGATCCGGACTGCCGGCGGTTTTGTAGACCTGAGCACACAGTCCAATCTGCAGATTGAGGCACTGATTTAGCGCACCAGACCTGCGTTGTTCCTATACTCTTCATTCAGCTGACGCAGTTCCTTCTCTCCATTGATGTACGACTCATAAAAGGAGTCTACGATGCCACCGCCCAGGTTATCACACCCGTTACAGAAATCGCAGGCGCCGCCACACTGGCTAAGCCCTTCCTGCACAATATGGATCCGCTCTTCCCTCGTCGTGTCCTTTATTAAGATACTTCTTATTTCCATTACTGAGTTCCACCTTTCCTATATTCGTATTTGAATCATTAAGAACTTCATTCGTCATATAAGTTATAGCACATATCCTCATAAATGCATGCATTCACCGTTCATATAGTCATAACTTGCATACCTATTATACTACTATTTTTATCCACCACGACATTTTTATGTTAAAATAGATAACGAATTAAGAATACGGTATAAGGGAGAAACTTATGAATGAATTGGAAACGAAAACATTACCGGATGGCAGCCGAATTGAGAGGGTAAGAGAGCTTGTGGATGAAATTCTACTGAACATGTCCGATCCGACAGAACGGAGATGTGCCTATTTACACTTATACGGCGTTGCACAGGCATGTGCTTTATTAGCTTTAAAGCGCGAAGAAAATGTTGAGCTGGCTGTTATCGCAGGTATGTTACACGATATTTATACCTACTCAGCTATGGACTCACAGGATCATGCACACAAGGGTGCACAGATGGCCCACCAGTTATTAACCTCTTCAGACCTCTTTAATAAAGAAGAAATTAATTCCATCTGTACAGCCATCTACAACCACAGCGACAAAGCCAATATTCACACTTCTCTGGATGAAGTTCTGAAAGACGCCGATGTTATGCAGCATGTCTTATATAATCCTTTATTTGAAATAAAAGGACATGAGCAACAGCGTTTTCACTCCCTGCGGCTTGAATTTAATCTGCCAAATTGACTTTCACTTAAAATACCCGCTATGTCCTCCTTTTGAGAATAGATTTTTTGTGTTTGAGGTCGCAACTTGCGACCTCTATCAACAACTATTTTATTCTGTTTTGAACAATCCTGTTCTGAATGAGCTTCATCGTAATAAGCATTGTGATAGGACTAAGTTCTGTCCCTAATTCCCTGAATGACATTTGAGACATTAACCACCTCAAACATGGATATTCTTCCTCTTTCTTTTATATTCGAGAATCAATAGATCCAACATTGAAAGTGTCTCACATCGAATGTATCTCTCCCTCTTTCCCTTCATCAACGCTTGTCCATATAGGAAGCAGTCCTGAATTTAAATTGCTTATAACAGAGGATCACCCCAGTCATATTCTCCATCCAACATTAGTTTTCCATCATACTCCGCTGCTCTCTCCTCCAACGTTTTGTGATGAAATGGTTTCATCAATGTAATTACACCATTTGCTACCGAAACATCCAGATTCTCGTTCAATTCAATTCCGGCGCTTTTGCGTATATCCTTTGATAATCTAGTTTCCTGATTATTTCCCCACTCTTTTACCTGAGCCTGCATACAAATATCCTCCTTCCAAATGTATATCTATATTTTTCAGAGGCATGCTGCCGTAACCAGGTTGATCCCCTATGGGTTCTTCCTGATTTTTCTTACATCATCTGCAAGGGCAGACACAGCCAGCAAAAGTCGTGCACGGATGCACGACTTACTCTGCAAAGAACACGGATGTTCTCTTGCAGAGGATTGCGTTCAATTTCAACACTGCCACACTGACCTTGCACAGGATGATAGAAAAATCGGAAGGTTCCAACGGGAGTAACCGGTTACGGGCACATGCCCCTCTCTCCGGAAGCAAAAAAGACCATCGCTTCCAACATACAGAAGCAACAGCCTTCCATCATTCTATGAACCATCAAGCAATTTCCTAAGCCTTCATCCCTATCTGACAGAATCCCTCTCATCATCTCCGGAAGCACTCTTTTTAAAAGCAATTCTTCCATCACAGTATCTCTCAGCCCGTCTTCAGCCGGAACTTCTGCAGATCCCGCTCCGTACTGATCTTATCAATCTGTGCCCCAAGGGATGCAAGCTTCAGATGAAAATCCTCATATCCACGTTCAATATATTTAATATCATCAATCGTCGTAATTCCTTCTGCGGCCAAAGCAGCAATTACAAGTGCTGCTCCTGCCCGGAGATCCGGCGCACTGATACTGGCACCCGTATACCCGGGAACTCCGTCAATGATTGCGGTATTTCCCTCAACCTTGATATTCGCACCCATTCTGGTAAGCTCGTCCACATACTTAAACCGGTTCTCGAAAATACTCTCAGTCACAATACTCGTTCCCTTGGAAAGCCCCAGTGTAACCGTAATCTGCGGCTGCATATCCGTCGGGAATCCCGGATAGGGAAGTGTCTTTACATGCGTATGGGTAAGCGGCTTCGATGCCACAACACGTACGGCATCATCCGATTCCTCGATTTCACATCCGATTTCAAGGAGCTTTGCGCTGATGGACTCTAAATGCTTCGGAATAACATTCTTAACGATTACATCGCCCTTTGTTACCGCTGCAGCAAACATAAAGGTTCCTGCCTCGATCTGATCCGGAATGATTGTATACTCTGTGCCATGAAGTCTTGAAACACCCTTGATACGGATCACATCCGTACCGGCGCCCTTGATATTGGCTCCCATGCAGTTTAAGAAGTTCGCCACATCAACCACGTGCGGCTCCTTCGCTGCGTTCTCAATGATTGTCTGTCCTTCTGCCATTACGGCTGCCAGCATCACATTGATTGTTGCTCCAACCGTAACCACATCCATATAAATATGACTTCCTGCAAGCTTCTGTGCCTCTGCAAAAATCAACCCGTTGGCAATCTTCACGTCCGCGCCAAGTGCACGAAAGCCTTTGATATGCTGATCAATGGGGCGCAGTCCGATGTTACAGCCACCGGGTAAGGAAACCTGTGCCTTCTTATACTTGCCAAGCAATGCCCCCAGCAGATAATAAGAAGCACGGATCTTCTTGATGTAATCCCCTTCGATTACAAGATCCTTGATATTTTTGCCGGAAATCCGGGCGGTGTGGCGATCCACCCGCTCCACGGTGCCTCCAATGCTTTCAATGGCCTGCATCATCACATTGGTATCACGGACATCCGGGATGTTTTCTATTAATACGGTTTCATCCGTCATAACGGCTGCTGCCAGAATCGCTAAGGACGCATTCTTTGCGCCACCGATTTCGACTTCGCCAACTAACGGATTACCACCTCTGATTGCATACTGTTCCATAGCATACCTCGAAATGCGTTTGATATATTCCATCCGGTATTTATCATCATACGTAGTAATATTTCAGTAGTTCTGCAACTGTTTCATCTCTTCACGGTTGCATTATTTCAATCAACTCAAACGGAATTTGGTACGAAAACTCTTTTATCATTATAACATAATGTAAAAGTCTGTAAACCCAAACATCTGTTTAGGACTAATTCAGGTATTTCAGCGGGTTCACCTGGGATCCGTTAATCAGGATCTCAAAGTGCAGATGGGGTCCTGTACTGACACCCGTATTTCCGCTCAAAGCAATCTTCTGTCCCTGGGAAACCGTCTGTCCCGCAGAAACGAGCACCTTGCTTAAGTGTCCGTACCGGGTCTGTCTGCCATCCGGATGATTGATATATACACAATATCCGTAGCCGCTTCCCCAACCGGCTCTTGCAACGGTACCACCACAGGAAGCATAAACTGCGGTTCCTGTCGGTGTTGCCCAGTCAACTCCTTTATGATAGGAGCTTGCGCCTCTGGTCGGACGATTGCGTCGCCCAAAGTTTGACGTCAGACGTCCTCCGGAAATCGGCTTGATATAGGTCGGAGGAATTTTAGTCCCGCGTTCCACAACCTTCGGAACTGCCACATAAGTAATCTCCTCCTTGATAATCTCCTCCGAAACCTTTTTATTATTTTCAAAGGCTACAACCGCAACTACCTTGCGGTGTCCGGCGGACGGCTGCTGATGCACCACAGTTTCTGTTGTATACCAGTCATCATTATCAATATAAATGACATCCGCGTCATAATCTTCTTCATAATACATTTCTTCCTGACGCAGGACAGCCAGCATCGGTTCTTCGACCGTTACAATCAACTCCTGATCCGGACGGATCATTGAATTTTCATCCTCTAAGGACTCATTCATTTCAATCAGCTTGTCCAGCGGAACATTCGTCTTAATGGCAATTCCTGACAGGGTATCACCGGAAACCACTTTATAAATCTCATTTTTCTCTTCGTCACTTGTCACTTCATTGATGGCAAGACTGATATCCGTCAGTTCACCCTCATCCAGATACGCCTCAGCTACCTCTATATCATCCCCGAAACTCATAGAGATTATACCAAGCTGGTAATCCTCAAAGTCCTTCTCCACATCCGGCTCAATCTGGTCAAACAATGCCGTCATATCTGCCTGGAACCCGGCTTCCAGTGCTACAGCCTCCGCCGCCTCTTCCTGCTCCTGCATCTCCTCGCGTGTTGCAACAGATGCACTCATAACCGGAAGCTCTCTTGTCGGATCAAGCTGCAGTTCCACCTGATACTCTTTGTCCTCATCATATTTATTTACTGCTGCCTGCAAAAGTGCAACAACCTCATCCAGATTGGCAAGATTGATGATTTTTTCATTGATTTTAACCACATAGGACTTAATCATGGATTCCTTCATGTCGGAGGAATAGACCTTCTCCATGTTATTGATCACAAGCTTCGGAGAGTCTACTCTGCCCCATAGCACTTCCTGCCCAACGGTTTCGATTTCGCTCTCCACCAGAACCAGATGATTGTTCCGGGAAGCCACATTTCTTCGCGCTTCCACCGCATAGCTCTGTGCATCTTCGACCGAATCGACCACGCCGACTTCCTGTCCATTCAAAAAAACCGTAAACATATTATCTCCGGTTTTTACAAATTTCACAAAAGACGGCATGAAAAAAATACTGACAAAAACTGCCAGCAGTGCCATCTTTAAAAACCGCATTTTTAACCGTTTATAATGTGATGATAAATGTATCATAAATCATTCCTGTTCTATAGTTTACATCAAAAAGGTAACTGTTTTATTTTAACAGTTCTGAATTTACTTGTAAAGAGCCTGTTCTTTCCATGTATTTCCGTTTATAATCATAATGTAACTATTCAGAGCCAACCTGGAAAATATTGCATATTTCCCCGGTGCGGCATATCCACCAAATAATAAGAAAAGGAGAGAGCCATGGGCAGCGAAACCATTTTTCACATTGACGTCAATTCTGCATACTTAAGCTGGAGTGCCATCCGCCGCCTGCAAAACGGTGATCCGCTCGACCTGCGCACCATTCCTTCCATCATCGGCGGCGATCAGGAAAAGCGTCACGGCATCGTTCTCGCCAAGTCGATCCCTGCTAAGAAATACGGTATCCAGACCGCTGAGCCGATCGTCAGTGCTTTCCGCAAATGTCCCACTCTCGTCATGGAAAGTCCGGATATGCATTATTATCATCAGAAAAGTGAAGAACTGATGAACTTTCTTCGTTCTGTCTGTCCTGATATTGAGCAGCTCAGCGTGGACGAATGTTTCATGGATTATACCCCCATCCAACGCCACTACGCTTCTCCCATAGAAGCGGCTTTCCATATCAAGGACGAGATCCGGAACCGGTTTGGATTCACAGTGAACGTCGGTATTTCCGATAAGCGTGTGCTTGCAAAAATGGCCTCTGATTTCGAGAAGCCCGACAAGGTACACACCCTCTATCAGTATGAAATCAAAGAGAAAATGTGGCCACTCCCTGTTTCTTCCTTATATATGTGCGGCAAATCCAGTGTACAGGCCCTTCATAATTTAGGAATCCGTACGATTGGCGATCTTGCGACCACCGATGCATCCATTATTGCATCCCACCTCAAAAGTCATGGTGTCCTTTTATGGCAGTATGCCAACGGCATTGATGACTCCGGTGTCACCTCCGTACCTGCACAGGCAAAAGGAATCGGCAATTCCACTACCGTCGCCAAAGATCTCACAACAGCCAAAGAAGCCTATCCGATTCTTTTATCCTTATGTGAAAGTGTCGGTGAACGGCTTCGCCATGCAAGTCAGTCTGCTTCCATGATAAATGTTGAAATCAAATACGCCGACTTCCGGAGCGCTTCCCACCAGAGAAACCTCCCGGAACCGACGAATGCAACTACTCTCCTTTACCGGAATGCCTGTCAGTTATTTGACGAATTATGGAATGGTTCCCCGATCCGCCTGCTGGGTGTTCGCACCACCAGATTAAATGATATGGATGCCCCGGTCCAGTTAAGTCTATTCGACCAGATTTCCACCCAGCCGGAAAAGACCACAGGTCCATCCCGTGAAAAGCTCGATGCCCTCGACACTGCCTTAGATGCCATCCGCAATAAATACGGCAAGGATGCGATTGTGCGTGGAAGTCTTTTATCCCAACAAGTTCACTAGACTCACCTTTGGTTCGCCAAGTGAACTTGTATGGTTCGCACTAAGCTCGAAATAACCTCGCTAAGTGCTCTACTCCAAAAGAAAAACGATAGAGTCCTTTCGGAGTCTATCGTTTCTTTACGCTGTAACCAAATGTTCCAAGCTTCTCTCCGAGCGTGTAATACGTTCCGTGTGAATAAGCAATCGGGTCTGCTTTTTCAAGAGAAAACTTTCCATTTTCATCCATATATTTTTCATCCGCATGTACGGATACGACCTTCGCCACAAACATATCATGTGTTCCCAGCCGGAGCACCTGTGTTACCCTGCATTCAATGTTCACAGGGCTTTCGTCTAAAAGAGGTACACTTACTTCAGCTGCAGGGCTGATATGAAGCCCGAGCTCTTTGAATTTGTCCACATCCCTGCCGCTCTTCACTCCACAGTAATCCGTTGCAAAAGCCAGATCCCTGGTGGTCAGATTGATCACAAATTCTCCTGTCTCTTCGATCATATGATGGGAATAACGTGAGGGACGGACAGAGATTGATACCATTGCAGGATCGCTGCAGACGGTGCCTGCCCATGCCACTGTAAAAATATTGGGATTGCCCTGCTGATCCGCCACAGTAATCAGAACTGCCGGAAGCGGATAGAGCATATTCCCCGGTTTCCATGTCTGTTTAGCCATATTTTTTATCTCCTGATGTCATATATCCTTATGAATGCAGGCATTCGCCGTACATATCTCCATGATTTGCATAGCTCTGAATAGTTACAATATTCCAAGTAATCCAAGAACAGCTACGATCAGATTCAGTGCGGACAGAATCATTGTAATCAGGACAAGTGGGAACAATATGCCCGACTTCTTCTGTGTCTTCTGCAATTCCTCCTTCAGTTCCCCTGTCCGGCGGTCCAGTTCCTCTACCATGGAAGCCTGCACATTACGGTACACCTTCACATTATCGGTATGGAGAAAATCTTCCAGGTTCTTAATGACATTCTCGGTCTTATCCTGGAGTTCATTCACCATCTCCGCAATCTGCTGGGTGTTGTCTGCATGCTCCTTAATTTCGGCAATCTTCGCAAGACTCTCATCAATTGCCTTCTGGATACCAGCCATGGAAAGATCTGAGGTTTCCTTGATTTTGGAGACGGAAGCAGCTTCTACTTCTCCTGCTGTTTTACCTAAATGTTGTCCCATTTTGTCCGCTAACTGCTGAACATCCTGTGCCGTCTCTATATTCTTCAGATTCACCTGACGCATTTCCTGAAGGCAGTCGTCATATTTCTCCATCTGTTCTTTAAACAGGGTAAGCTGCTTTTCAAGGCTTTCAATCTCTGCCGCATCTGCTGCCGCATTGGCCCGGATCATCTCCTGTGGGGTAAATTTCTGTACAATTTCATCCATAAAATTATCCATACCTATCCTCTTTCCAAAAACAAATGTCTGTTTATAATCGCTTTATTATATCATAACTCTTACATTTTTACAATTACTGTCGTTTTTGTGCATATTGCACATATTTTTCATCTGCTTTTTTACATCGTTGTAAAAATTAACAACATTTTCATAGCTTGTTCATAATTTGTTCATAATTGTATTGTACTATATATACATAGCAACGGAAACATGTAATGTTTTTCATTACACACATAGATAAATTTTTTCATAATAGCCCAGGCGCAGAGATGTGTCTGGGCACTCCTCATTTTATAGGGCAAAATTTTTTCTACTTTATTAAGAAATTCCTACGGAATTTCCCATAAGCGAAAAAGACCCAAAATGTGGTATTATCTGTTTTATGTAATATCGGAGATAATACAGCATTCTGAGTCTTTCTTATGTTCCTTTATTCTTCACCAAGATTATTCATACTGAGAACTTCTTCATTCAGCGAAAGCATCTTATCATCAAGCGCTGCCACCATATCCGCACACTCTATCAACTCACTCTGGATATGCTCCGGCACATTTCCTTCGAACTTATAATGAATCTTATGCTCTAAGCTTGCCCAGAAATCCATCGCTACTGTCCGGATCTGGATCTCCACCTTCGTATCCACAATCCTGTCTGACAAATATACCGGAACCGTCACAATCATATGATAACTGCGATAGCCGCTCGGCTTCGGATTCTTAAGATAGTCCTTCACCGAAATCACCTTAATGTCTCTCTGGTTACTGATCATATCGGCAATACGGTAAATATCCGACATGAACGAACAGATCACGCGGATCCCCGCAATATCATTAATGTATTCCACCATATTGGAAATCGTCGATTCATAGCCATACCGTCTTAATTTCTTAACGATACTCTCCGCGGTCTTAATCCGGGATTTAATATGTTCAATCGGATTATAGCTGTGTACGTGCTGAAATTCATCATTCAGAATCTCCAGTTTCGTACCAATCTGTTTCAGAGCCGAACTATAAATAAGAATAACCTCTTTCCAGTTATCCACATCTCCGTCACGTCCTGTGATAATATCCATAAGCAACCCTTCCTCTCCCTCTTCGGGAGTCCCCATACTCCACTTATATCATAGCATATTTTCACAGGAAAATGCATGTTTTTATAAACTTTTTATACATTTTTCATAATAAACTTATCGACGAATTTCTTCTATTCCTTCCGGATATAGAGTTCATAATGCTCACTTTCGTTAACCTGCGTAAAATGATCCTTAATATAAACCGTATCCACTGCTCCATAGCCATAAAGCGTCGGCCATTGCGGAATTTCCTTCGTTTCGTCATAGATTTCCTTCGGAATGAGGATACACTGCGCATCCGTAACTGTCACCTCTGCCGGTTCCCTGTCATAATAAAATTTCAGCACATACTTCTGATAATCATCTACCGGAAAGCAGGTCTGCAGATTCTCCGTATGTCCCCGGAAAATATCAGCGATTTCTGTTTCACGCTCCGCATACTGGGAATGATACGATGATCCGCAAAGCTCAAACAAAGCAAACCCCAAAAGCAGTAAGCAGCAGTACTTCCCTGCAATAACCATCTCCCCTTCCGAAAATCGGAATACCCTCTCCACCAGAACCTTCAGCAGCCACACCAGCATCAGGCTGACCGGAACGGCAAGGAAGGAAAATACCCGGTAATACGGCTGCACACTCTGAATCACCAGCATCACCGGCACCATCACCACGGATACCGCCAGATAGACGTGGAAGAACCATGAAGCCTCATCCTTTTTACGGGAAAAGCATGCACTCACGACGGCAAGCGCACCCCCGATGGCAAGGATCACCACAAGTGCCGCGCCAAATCCTGCATAGAACAGATTAAACACACCCGTAAGATAATGGAACAGCTCCTTCACGATGTAGCTTCGCTCATCCCCTTGAATGTACGGAGTCGCCAGCATATATTCCATGCCGGTCCGCAATGCTTCAAACGGCGTTTTCAGAATGATTTTTACCTGATAAATTCCATAATAAATGCCGGCCGGATCCTTCGACATGAGGTTCGATCCGATTGCAAGCCAGATCACCGCATATAGCAAAACCGTCAGGCCCGCTGCCACTACGGAAGCGGCAATCAGCTTCCACAGTGTTTTATACTTTTTCATAAAAAGAAGGGTAATTCCACCCGTGATACAGACCGGAATAACCCAGAAGGTCGAGCTTACCAGCGTATACAGTCCCCCTGTCAGGGAAAGGGCATAAAGGATATAATCTCTCCTCCGCGCCTGCTCCTTACAGATCTTAAAAAGACTTAACAGGGCAAGCAGATAACAGGTTGCCGCAAGTGTATAGCCGCGTCCCTGCACCGAAAGATTGTTGACCTGCCAGACTGCCACATACAGGAATACCACCCCTGCGGAAAAGAACCGGTTCAGGAATTTCTTCGCAAACTGATACAAAAGAAGCATATTGGCACAGGACATGAGAAACGAAACACCACGAAGTCCGATATAGGGATTTCCCAGATAATCAAGAAACGCTGACAGCACCGAATAAAAGACATGATTATTCGGCACCGGCCAGTGAATCGCCGCATAAACCGGTCCCCTTGAAATAAAGGAATAGTAGGTATACAGCTCATCGTACCATGGTTTGATTGCAAACATGCTGACTGCATAATAGACTGCCATCCCTAAGAAAAACAGGCTGAATAATTTATTTTCTACTATAAATGCTTTGATTCTTTTCATGTAAATTCCTTTTCCCTTAAAATAAACGTAAAAATTCTTCATCATATTCCGTCAAGGGTCAACATGACTCTGATTTGTTACCAAATGGTAAACATTAAAATAATACCTCTCCAGCAGATAGGTTCCTTCTTCGGTATAGGCAATCCCTTCGGTCTCCCATTCCTTCAACAGCTCCTCCCTGCTGTTGAAGCTGCCGAAGAAATAAACATCCCTTTCCTTCACAAGCTGCGAAAGCTCTGTGGTATCCTCAAGTCCCCGGCACTGCGGAAGCAGCTCTGCAATCAGGTCTTCCGGATTGCTTCCATACAGCCAGATCTCATTTGAATCCTTCAGATAACAGGCTGTCACGGCCTGCACATGATTGAAGTTGCAAAGTACCACAGCATCCTTTGGAAAATCTGCAAGAAAGCTCTGCGTTGCTTTCATCTCTACGATCTTCTTATTCTCTTCTCCATAAAAGCCCTGCATATTCGAATATCCCGAAAGAAGAAACGGCACGAATAACAGAATACCCCAGTTTTTCTCTATAAAATCCCACAGCACAACTGCTGCCACAAGCCACATAGCTCCAAGGCAGGGGATGAGATACCGGTATACGAAGATTGGACGATTCAGAATCGAGCATACAAATCCAATCAGTGTGGTAAATACCGCAATCCATAATCCGGTAAGCAGAAAGAAGCGTCCCCTTGCATCCTTTCTTTTCATAAGGAAGGAATACAGGAAGGCTGCACCAAAGAGCAAAATCATCACACAGGCCAGCACGTAATTCTTCTTTACCGCATAGGAAACCGGCAGGAAAATATATTTCATGCATCCGAAAATACTTTTCCAGGTGAGCGGCTGAATCCAATAGCTGCTGCTTACCGTCCGTACCTGCGAAAAAAAGAACGGCAGCCACGGAAGATAAGCAAGCACGGATAATCCGGCACAAAGCAGAACCTTCCCTATACATTTTCCTGCTATCCTTCCGGTTTCCTGTTCCGTTGTATGTTCTGCTTTCCATCCTTTCACAGGGGCTTTTGTCAGAATTGCTTCCTGCTCTTTTAATTGTTCCTTATGTATATGCGTCTTTTTACAAGATGTTTTTTCTGTTTTTCCTTTATGCGCCTTAACAACGAAGAATACAAACAACGCAATATAAATCGCAATCACCGCTACGCAGGCATAATACTGGGTATATGCCGTGAGAATTCCATAAACCCAGAACAGAAGCCAGTGTTTATTTCTCTTCCACCATTTTATCAATCCATTTTCTCCAGTGACAGATCCTGATGCCAAAACTGCTCCGGAGGTTACTTCTGATCCTGCTGCTCCCGGTTCTGCTGCCTCTTCTGTTCCTGCAGCTACTCCCGGTTCTGCTGTCTCTTCTGTTCCTGCAGCCGCTCCCGGTTCTGCTGTCTCTTCTGTTCCTGCAGCTGCTCCCGGTTCTGCTGTCTCTTCTGTTCCTGCAGCCACTCCCGGTTCTGCTGCCTCTTCTGTTCCTGCAGCTGCTCCCGGTTCTGCTGTCTCTTCTGTTCCTGCAGCTGTTCCCGGTTCTGCTGTTCTCTCTGCTTCAGATATTTCTTGCGCAGGAAATGCACAAACCAGTTCATAGCTATGTACGAAAGCAGCCGTAATAAAAAACAATGCCAGGGAATACATCCGGATCTCCACCGTATAGTTGGAGATCTGCGGCATCGTCATTATCAGAAACCAGAACAGCCCCGCAGTATGCAGTCCGAAGTTCTTCCGGATCGCTGTCAGTGTATAAACGAAGATTCCCACAAAGGGAAGCATTGATGCAAGCTTGCACAGTACGATCGAGGAAGCCGCCGGAACCAGTACCTTTCCAATATCATGAAAGAGCTTCAAATACCAGTAATAAAGTGGCGGATGCACATCCTTCCCGGTAAGGGCAGCAATTTCCCTATAACTATGTTGTATGAAATTCACGGAAAATACTTCATCAAACCAGATATCCTGTCCGAATGCCTGAAACAGACATACAAAAAAGGAAAGAATTCCCAAAATCAGAAAGAGAATTCCACAACCATTCTTCCATTTTTCTTCCGGTGTTCCAAAAATAAGCCTTTGTATTATCCTCATAATTGCTATCCCACATTAATCTCCTGCGTCCTTTTTCTCTTACGCAGTACTCTGATCTGTCACTTATTTATCTTAACATGATCCCCCGGAAAAACAAAGCGATAAATAAAGCCGCTGTAGTTTTTCCACAGCGGTTTCTCTTATCCTGATATTTTGTCCCCTCCAGTGCCTGATTCCATCCGTACAGATTACCGGGATCGTAAAGCTCTTTCATGATATGATACCCATAACAATTTCCACATAAGCTTTAAGTGGCGCAGACCATCCCGTACCGACCTCAAATGAGAGTGGTGCCCTCTTTGATCCTTATAGAAGCGTACCGGAACCTGACGGATGTTCTGCCCCAGCACGGCAGCCCTTCCTATCATTTCCGTAGCGAATTCCATCCCCCCACACTGGCATCCGAGTCTCAGGAAACAATCCCTGTTCACTGCACGTACACCACAGTGAAAATCCCTCACATCCGTTCGGAAACAGCACCTTCCAATAAAAGATAAGACAGGCACTCCGATATATTTATGGGAAAAGCCCATTGCCCCCTTCTCCATCGGGTAAGCAAAGCGATCTCCGATTACCATATCCGCACCCGCTCTTAATTTATCGAGAAACGGCTGCAGCTCTTCAAAGGAATAACTGCAATCACAATCTGCCATGATCACATATTTACCGGCTGAGTGCTTTAGTCCAAATCCCAGGGCATTGCCGTAGCCCTTCCGGTCACAGGACAGTACCTTCGCTCCGGCATGTAATGCTCTCTTTGCTGAAGCATCAGTACTTCCATTATCAATAACCAGCACCTCTCCATCAATATGGTAATCGTGCAGGAAAGAAACTGCCTGTCTTACACAGCCTTCAATTGTGTTTTCTTCATTCAGGCATGGCATCAGAATCGTCAATTCCATGTGCAGCGCGTCTCCTTCTCTGATTTAACGGAATAACACTATTTTTTCTTTCTCAGGATATTCCGGATTCCCAGCTCATACGTAACGAACAGCACCCCGGTAACGGTTACAAGCTGTGCACGATATGTAAAGAAGTAATGCAGATAAGCATGATTTTCAAGCACTATATAGCGCAGATACGGCACTGCACCAATCATCAGGATCAGTAACAACAGGCGTCCGTCAAACTGTTTTGACCGGAAAAGATAAATTAATGCCAGACAGACAAACAGCACCGCAAGAAAGCTGATTGCGGCTGCTCCCATTCCCATCGTATTACGGAAAGGGAACAGGCTGCCCTGGTTACGGATGACCGCTCCCAGAAACCGCTGTATTCCGGATGCCTCCGGATCAAGATTCGTATTGCCAAGATATACCGCTCCTCCGACCCGTTCTCCCGCTGCCTTCATTGCCTCTCCAAATGCCTGCCTGCCAAGCACCACCACAGCAAGAAGCCACTTGGTAATAAACATAATGGCATAAGAGCTTCCCCAGCAGAGCAGACCGCAGAGTAGACGTCTGCTTTCCTGCCGGATGCTTTCCAGCTCTCCTGCCTGATAACGCAGGACAAGCAGCAGTAAAATCGGCATGGTCACCGTCAGTGTCTCTGTTGTCAGAAAGTCAAAAAAACAGGTCCACACACCGGAAGCGCACAGAATTGCGTATACTCTCCGGTAGAAGGAGCCGGTATCGGTTCTGTGTGGAAACCAAAGCAGCAAAAGAATCAGAAAAATATTCATCAGAAGAAAGGTTGTAATATATTCTATACTGAATGCACACATCCAGGTCTGAATAATGACATTTCCCAGGAAATAGCAGACCGCCAGTGTTTTTACCTTTTGCTTCCACATGAGTGCGATCACTGTAAGAGTAAGCAGTAACAGCACGACTCCCAGTATGATTCTCGCTCCGCGTATTCCCGTAAACACAAAAAGAGGACGAAGAAGAACCATTCCTCCGTGCCAGTAGCGGAAATAATCAACGTCAGGTGTTTTATCACCTGCGAGGCTTTCGGCAAGGCTTACCTCCACTGACTGAAGCTCCGGATTATAATAGGAAGCTTTTATCAGGGAACGCAGCAGATCCTTCTTATCGATATGATATAAAATATTCACAAGAATACAATCTGCATAATTATCCTGTCTGGTATTAAACTGTCCCTCCAGTAATAGAGGAAACAGCTCGTGCTCTTCAAAGTAAGCCCCGCTCTCCACACAGGACTCCCTGATCATGCTCTTCGGAATCCATCCGGTTATCATAAGGAGCAGCATCGCACACAAAATGCTTGCTATTACAACTCCTGCCATACCAGCCAAAGATTTCCACTGCTTCTCCACTGTTCTTCTCGTCCTCATATTTGTTTATTCTGTTTTCAGGCTGTTCCGTTCAGGAAAAGGGTTAGTTCCATCCGTACAAATTGCCAAGATAGGTAAATCCATAGAACAGCTCACTGTCTGCCGGTGCCTGTCCTGCCGGGATCGTAAAGCTCTTTCTGCTTCCGTCCGTATCGGTAAAGGTCGTCTTTAATGATACATCCGGTCTCTTCGCAAGCTCTTCCATCATTCTTCTGGTATAACAGCGGAACGGATCCGAATTCCATTCCACAACCGCATTCTGCGGTGCATTCTGTATTGCCGCGCAATATTCATGAAAATAAACAAGTGAAGCTGATATCGGGTATTCATCATCTACCGCTCCGCATTCGCACCTATGCTGCATCAGACCGTCGCTCTCAAGTGTTGCTTGCAGCGTTTCCACCCATTGGAAGCTGTGCTCGTGGCTTGCTACGGGCTGCACCGGCTGCGCCGGCTGCACTTCTTCATTTGATTTCAGAGGATATCTCACCATCCAAAAAGTATCTCCCCACGCTGCTTTCTTAACAGAATATGTATACCCAGCAGGCAGTGTTACTGATACATAGGATATAGATGATCCAGCAGAGTCCCATAGAGTCTCAACACAATAATTCGGCTTCGGCCAAGGAGATTTCGTCCCGTTGTTGAAATCCTCCTCAATTTTATCCTCATTCTTATCATCATATATATAGACATCTATGTCTCCACTAACCTTATAAGAATGATAAAGTGTTGTTCCTCCAGGAATGTTGTCACCTACATTAATTTTTTCAAAATCAATTTTAGCTTCATCCGCCAGCACCATCATGCCGGTTCCGAACATCATCGTAAATGCAAGCACAAGTGCAAGCAATCCCTTCATTCTTTGAAATAATACCTTCTTTTCCATTTCCATCTCCCTTCCTACTGAATATAGCTTTCTTATATAGCAGTTTAGCACATCCGTTCAGGGAGCTCAATAGGTTTGGAATGAAATTTGACAGCAATGACGATCTATTGCATAATAAAAAAACATCCTGCTATGATGCAGGAGCTAAATAGTAAGCATAGAGCGAGGAATCATTCATGAGTAAAAAAGCATTCCATTTTTTTCAGGACATTGCAAAGCACCGTACCGCCATCATGATCGGCATATTCTTTCTGTATACTGTATTCATGCAGGCATGCCCTTCTCTTGCCGGCTTATCCCATGAATATAAGACCGGCATATTTGTTGTAATCCTGCTCCTTTATCTGGCAGGCTGCTTTTTTATGGTTAAGAATAACCGTCTCACGACAGATGATAAGGTATTTCTTCTGATTACCGGGGGCGTAATTTTGCGAAGCTATTATGTAATCTGCACCGGCGTGGTCGACCGCCAGCATGACGAAGGCTACTTCTCCGGATTGTCCGATGATCTGATTAATCCCGGCCACCTCGGCTATATTGAATACCTGTGTAAGTTCGGGCATCTTCCGGATTTCAGCCCTTATAAGCTGTTCTCCTATTATCATCCGCCCTTTCACCACATCCTTTCCTGCCTGTTCATTGATCTGCAGATGCTGTTTGGTGCCGGTGACCGTCTGGCGTTTGAAAACATCCAGGCTCTGACCCTTTTATATTCTAGTCTGTGTCTTACCGTCGGATATGGCATTTTAAAGAAAATCAAGTGCTCCGATACCTGTATGGTTTCTGCCATGGCACTGCTCACCTTTCATCCGGGCATGATTTATATGTCTGCAAGCGTAAACAACGATATGTTATCGACATTGCTCACCTTTACCTGCTTCTACTTCGCCCTGTGCTGGATGGAACATAAATCTCTGAAAAATCTCATTCTTATTGCCTTATCGTTAGGCTTTGGAATGATTACCAAATTAAATGTTGCCGTAATGGCATTCCCACTGGCTGCTGTTTTCCTGATGCATTTTGTGAAAGAGTGCAAAGCCGGACGTGTCTGGAAATCCATCCGCGAATTTGCCATTTTCGGTGTCCTGACTGCCGGGATCGGTCTTTCCTGGGTAATCCGGAACCTCGTTTTCTACAATACAAATCCGGGTGTACCGATTCTGCCTCCGGAATCCGAGCAGTACATCGGCAAGTTCTCCTACCAGCAGATTTTCGGACTTCCTGCCTCTATGGAACTTGCCTATCCGTTCCACACCATCAACGGAAATACCATCTGCAACACCTGGCAGATTCTGTTCCGGACCTCCATTTTTGACGAAGTCCGTCCGGAATTATCCGATTTTCTTTTACAGTGCTGCCGTGCTGCCCTGATTCTTGCAGCGACGCTCGGTATTTTATTATTTGTCATCAACATCCTTATGGCAATCCGTGAAATCCGCAAAGGGAACCGTGAGCTTGGCGTATTCCTGCTGGTTGGTTACGTTCTCGTTGTACTGACCTTTATTGCTTTTATTATTAAGTACCCTTATACCTGCAGTGCCAACTTCCGCTATGTGGTGGTCGGACTTCTGTTCTCCGTCATCGGACTAATCCAGTTCTGTGACCGTTCCCGTATGGAAAGCAGGGTACATCAGATCTGTGCAGCCATATTGGAATATCTGGTGCTTGCCTTTGTCATCCTCATCACACTGGTTCTGCTTACCTGGAATCAGTGGTAGACCACAGCCATTCAGAACAAAGAAGAGAAATTTTAAACAGATACTGTCAAGATTATATAAGGAGATCCTGAAATGTTTCGTTTATGGGCTAAAATATTTAAAGAAAATCATTTACTAAAAGATGTGGTGATCTGTAATGATCAGGAGGATACCCGTACCCATAAGGTATTTCAGGCACTGGATGAGGCCTGCTATGAGCTGGATCTCACCCGCCCCATCTGGCTGGACCTCAATATCAGGGACTTTAAGCGCCATTCCAAAACACGTTTTACACAGGACAGCTTCATTGAGCATATTGATTTTGATTATCTGGAAATTCAGGTCATTGAAGAAGATTAAAATCAGATTTGTAACAGTTCAGCCATGGCCATTCATAAGCTGCCGGATTGTCACAAAATCGTTATTCATCTGAATGTAAATTTGGGCAAAAAGCAATTTAGAATACCTCTGATCGTTTGTCAATAATACCTCCAACTCGTTTGTGAATAAAATGATTGACACTGCATATCTTATGTAGTAGTATTTACTTATTCCTAATGTAGTTTTAAATACTACGTATTGTTATTTAAAGGAGGTTTTCTTATGCAAATTACAATTCGTGAGCCCGGAAGTGCTCTTACCCATTTTATAGCAATGTTACTGGCAGCCTTTGCTGCTGCTCCGTTATTAACCAAGGCAGCGCTCTATGCAAGCCGGGAATCCATTATCGCACTCAGTATTTTCTGCGTGAGCATGATCCTTTTATATGGAGCAAGTGCAACCTACCACTCCTTGAACCTGTCCGGGCGTCCCTTACGCATCTTCCGTAAGATTGATCACATGATGATTTTTATACTGATCGCCGGTTCCTATACCCCGATCTGCCTGACTGTCCTTGGCGGGAAGCTTGGTTACACCCTGCTTGCCGTTATCTGGGGTCTTGCCCTGTTCGGCATGATCCTGAAAGCCTGTTGGATCACCTGTCCGAAATGGTTTTCCTCTGTCATTTATATTGCCATGGGCTGGGCCTGTGTTGCCGTATTCGGTCCACTCCTTCAGGTACTTCCCACTGCTGCCTTCCTCTGGCTGCTTGCCGGTGGCATCATCTACACCATCGGCGGTGTGATTTACGCCTTAAAGCTCCCCTTATTCAATGCAAAGCATGAGTTCTTCGGCTCCCACGAAATTTTCCACCTCTTCGTCATGGCCGGAAGCTTCTGTCACTTCATCTTCATGTACTGCTATGTGGCTTAAAAGACCTTTATAGGAATTTCCTATAAAAAAAGGATCCTTACGGGTCCTTTTTTTATTCATAAGCATTCCATAATACTATTAAGAACAGCTTTATGATGTCATATTAAATCACTTTGCATCCGCATATCCATTGGGATTCATGCTCTGCCATCTCCAGGAATCCTCACACATTTCCTTAATATCATACTGTGCTTCCCATCCCAGTTCTCTCTTTGCTTTATCCGCATTGGAATAGCATGTGGCAATATCTCCGGCACGACGCGGTTTAATCACATAAGGGATCTTCACACCGGTAGCAGCCTCGAAGTTCTTTACGATATCAAGAACGCTGTAGCCCTTTCCGGTTCCCAGATTGTAAATTGCCAATCCGACCTTCTCATCAAGCTTCTTAATTGCCTTCACATGACCGATGGCAAGATCGACAACATGAATGTAGTCGCGGACTCCGGTTCCGTCCGGTGTATCATAATCATTGCCAAATACACCAAGCTCTTTCAGCTTACCAACCGCAACCTGTGTTACATACGGCATCAGGTTATTCGGAATACCATTCGGATTCTCCCCGATCAGTCCGCTCTTATGTGCTCCAATCGGATTAAAATATCTTAACAGAATCACATTCCATTCCGGATCTGCCTTCTGCATATCGGTAAGGATCTGCTCTAACATGGACTTCGTCCAACCGTATGGATTGGTACACTGTCCCTTCGGACACTCTTCGGTAATCGGGATCACTGCAGGATCTCCGTATACAGTTGCGGAAGAGGAAAAGATAATGTTCTTCACGCCATGCTTACGCATTACATCTACAAGCGTCAGTGTTCCAGCAATGTTATTCTCATAATATTCCCAGGGCTTCTGCACGGATTCTCCAACAGCCTTAAGACCTGCGAAATGAATACAGGACTCAATGCTCTCTTTTTCAAAAATCCTGTTCAGTGCCTCACGGTCAAGAATGTCTGCTTCATAGAAGGTAACCGGCTTCCCGGTAATCTTCTCCACTCTTTTTAAACTTTCCCTGCTGGAATTGCTTAAGTTATCCACAACAACCACTTCATATCCGGCATTCTGAAGCTCCACCACAGTATGACTTCCGATATAGCCGGCTCCTCCGGTTACTAAAATTGACATCTTTCTCTCCTCACTTTCCTTAAGGACTTGTTTCCCTGTAATACCAAATGTCTTCTTTCAAGACCTGGTTTTGCTTTCTATGGACGTTACTGCTCACCCGCACCTCGTTCCACCATCAAATCTGTCACTGGCTGCTGTGTGAACTGTAACCTATGGGTTCATTATATGCCACCCGGAACAGTTTCACAATATAGAAATGTTGCTCTTATCTGTCAAAATGTTGTCTGGCTGCTGTGTGAACTGAAACTGTCCGGAAACAGTTCTGCATCCTTATGTCCTGGTAATTATAGCTCAATTCCATTTAATTTACACAGCTCTCTTGCGCTCTCTACGGAATCCACACCGGTCGCATTTTTGATGGGTGCAAACTCTTTGCTGCGCTCTACCTCAAACGGCAGGCAGTTTTCCATTTCATGAATCATATCCAGCACAAGCTGTTCAAATTTATATCCGTTGGGAGCCTCCGGCTTCACCTTTTTCCCCTGCTCATCTAAATAAGGAATCTTCTTTTCTACCACGTGCAGGGGAAGATTCTTCTCACGGATCTTCTCAAGCTCCGAAATCCGGAACAGGTAATTCAGAATCACACCGAAGTTGTAGGCCGGATCGCCTGCCGCATCCTTCGCGTCACGCATTTCCTCCGTCAGTTCATAGTATTCTACAATAGACGGTCTGCCATCCTCTAAGCACATTACACCAACCTTCTCGTCCGGGGTTACCTTCTTTACCACTTTCGAGCCGGCTACACACTGGTTCTCCAGAACCGCACCCACGAAAACCGGATCGGCAATCCGTTGTAACACGTTATCTACTGCGAAAATGTTCAGCCATTCCACGCCATCCTCCATCGCCTTCTGTGCAATGCCCCATTTATGCATGGACAGATACCAGCCACCATTCCCGTTCGGAGATGTGGACATCTTCCACTTTTCTTCAAGATAAACCTTGCCCTCATAATCAGTTGCCGGTGCCATCTCCTGCATAAAGAAGGTGATATGCTCCGCTGCATAGCCGAAGTAATCATGCTCCTTCAAAAATGCAGTCGTTGCCTGATGATTCTTGTCACTTGTCATAATATAAAGCGGAATGAATACCCCAGCTTCCTTCACGACATCCATCAGATTTTCAATGAGACGCTGGAAAATATATACCTCCTTTGTAAGACCGATATTAAACATTCCCTTCGGATTGTCGGATCCAAGCCGGGTTCCCATTCCGCCGGCAAGAAGCACCGCACCAACCTTTCCCTCACGGATCGCCTGTAAACCGGTTTCCCCAAACTGCGTCTTTTTCTCTTCGATCTCCTTAAGCTGCATGGCTGCAAGGGGAGTAATCACACCCTTCTGCGGCTCCTTCTTTCCATCCTTCACGGCATCCAGAATTGAAAAATCCGTATCCTCAATCTGCTTCAGCAGTGCTTCCTTCTGTTCTCCGGAAAGCTCCTCATAATATCTTAAAACCTGCTCCTGGCCTGCCTTGTGCAGCTTGTCCTTTGCTTCCTGTAAATTCATACCTTCCCTCCATTTCCGGCTCTTCCCCAATCGGAAATTACCCTATATTCCGAAGTGCAGCATTCTGCTTATAACAGTTCAGCCATGCAGAAATGATTGTGCAAAATGACCGTGGGAGCTTGCTCACTAAGGGCTGCTTATACAATCATTTCTATAGGGCGGACGCCCGACATGAAATAAGCTGCCGGAAAACACGTATATTTGTCAGTCAATCTGTACAATCCGGCAGCTTATGAATGGGCATGGCTAAGCTGTTACTTCTGCTTCTTTTACTTACGATTATAGAGTATTCCCCTCGATTATGCAAACCATAAGTAAGAATTGCCTCACTTATGGAAGTATTTCCATTAAATACAAAATCCAGCTTTTCCCCATAATGAAAACCATGTCTTCTTCTGACATGCCGCGCTGCAAAAGAGCTGCTGTCACCATCGGAATCCGTGCATGATCCGGCAGGCAGTCATTCTTCTGTACCGGCGGCTCTTTTCCCTGCAATCCGGCTCGTGCTTCGTCATAGGAATCGCACAGATCAAAACCAAAGCCGATATGTTGTGCTCCAAGTCTTGCGGTCTCATATTCAATATGCTCACACATTCTGAGCAGATGACCGCCGTTTAAAGAACCCGTAATATAACGGCATCCGTTCAGTCCCATAATGCCGCCCTGCTGCGCCAGCTTCTGCATCTGTCCATCCGTCAGATTCCGGTAATTGTCATATATCGTCCTGCTGTTTGAGTGTGTTGCCACAAAGGGGCGTGTCGTAATACGGCATACATCTGTAAAGCCATCATCATTTAAATGGCTCACATCCAGAAACATGTTTAGCTCCTCCAGTTTCCGGACCGTCTCCACCCCCTTTTCAGTAAGTCCTCCCCGTATCTGACGATGCTCCGAAGCCTTACAGCAGCCTGTTGCCAGTGCATCCTTTCTGCTCCAGGTAAGCGCTGCTCCACGGACTCCCTGCCTGAAAAGCTCCTCGAGTCGGTCTGTCTCTTCTCCGATACAATCAAGACCTTCCATATAAAGAAGAATTCCAAGCTCCCTTTTTTCTGTATTCTTCTGATCCAGAAGCTTCGCAAGATCCTGCCGGCTTTGGATCAGCAAGACCCTCTCATAGAGCGGTTCCTTCTCCCGGTGCCTCTGAAGTTCCAGATTACAGGTAACTATCTCTCCCTTTAAAAGCTTAATCTGCATCAGCGCATTCGCCCACGCATGGTCCAGATCACAGTTTGCCACATAAATTGAAGAGGCTATCACCCGGATGCCTGCCTGATAAAAATTCTTAAGATACCGGTGGTACAGGACATTCTGCTCGCCCAGCTCATGTCGCAGCACAAGCTCACCTGCCAGATCCAGATGCATATCAACTACCGGATGCTGCTTGTGCAGCCTCAGCGCCTGTTCTAAATATCTGCTCTCAATTTTCATATCTATGCTATCTGTATGACTACTATCCGCTGTATTGCCTATGTTGTCTATACCACTGTGTTCTGTCACTCTGTCCGGATTCATCATGCTGCCTTCTCGCTTTCCAGCCTCAGCCTCTGCTCCAACAGCTCCTGTCATACGGAACAAATGCTGACCACAGGCTGCGCTCTACTCTTCTGCTATCAGCATATGCGAAGATAGAACATTTGGCAACCAGGAAACGCCAAGATACTGTCCTGCCTGCGCTTTCCACATTGCAGCATATCTGCCATCCTTCGCAAGAAGCTCTTCGTGCGATCCCTGCTCCACAATCTTTCCCTGTTCAAGCAGATAAATCCGGTCTGCCAGCCGCGTCGTAGACAGTCTGTGGGAAATAAAAATCACTGTCTTATTCTCCGTTGCCTCCAGCATCGAATGATTCAACTGATACTCTGCAATCGGATCCAGCGCACTCGACGGTTCATCTAAAATAATCAGTCCGGCATCCTTGTAAAAGACTCTGCTGATCGCCAGCTTCTGGCTTTCTCCCCCTGAGAGATTGACACCATCTGCCGCGAATTCGGTCGTCAACTGTGTCTCCGTTTTCTCAGGCAGACTGTCAACTCTCTCCCTCAGACCACTCCGTTCAAGGGCGCTCTCTGCCCTTTTTCTGTCCGGTTCTGCATCATCCAGAATGATATTTTCAGCAACTGTTCCTGCAAAGATTTTAAAGTCCTGAAAAACTGCCCCAATAGAATTACGGTATTCTTCCACCGCATAATTCCGGATCGAAATACCATCTACCAGAATATCCCCCTGTGTCGGATCATAGAGCCGCATCAACAACTTCGTTAATGTCGTCTTCCCGGCTCCGTTATACCCAACCAATGCGATCTTCTCTCCTGGTTTAATATGGAAGGAAATGTCCTTTAGAATATCTTCTCCATCCTTCCGGTAAGAAAACGATACGTTTTGAAATTCGATCTCCTTGGCCTTTTTCGTCACTGTCCGATTCTGCTCACTGGTAACCCTGGATTCTGTATTCAGGAAATCAAGAATCTTCTGTACATACAGGCTGGTTTCGCATGCATACGGATAAAGGTCTGTAAAGATTCTCAAATTCCACTTAAGATTTCCAAAGGAATTATACAGGATCGCCACACCGCTGAAGGAAAGCACTTTTCTCGCTGCCGCCTGATACACCAGATAGGAAATATAAATCACATCACTGATAAAGTCATTCCCGATGTATTTTTTCAAAAAGCTTAAGAAAAACCGTTGCCCGGCATACTTTCTTTCTACTTCATAAATATCCCCATTTGCTTTCTTGAAATCCCCAAACAAAATCCGTGATACATCCGGATGCAGCCGCATTTCCTTTGCATAATCATTCAGATAAAAAACTCTCTTTACATATTCCCGTTTCCGTTCATATGGATTTCGTTCCACCCGGATCTTATACGAAAGCTTATTGTACAACTGATTGAACATATATGCGATAAGGAATGCTGCAAGTGCCAGTAAGATTGAAAATTTATCCTTCACCAGAAAATAAATCCCTACCGACAGAAATTCCGTAATACCACAAGCCACATTTTTCAAAAAGAGAATACACCGGTCGATCTGACGATCGGCCTCTGCTATGGCAAGAGTCAATTCATTATAATAATCCGGATTGTCATAGCACTGCAGATCCAGTGTCCTTGCTTTCTCATAAAGCATCATTTTCACCTTGCGGCGTATTTTAGGAAGCTCCCTTACCTCAAAATAATTACTGACCAGTGCTGAAAATATCATTCCAAGGGTAATCAATGCTGCAATCGTAATTAAAAAAACCGCCACATTCCGGAACGGATAACCAAATTCTGCGGCTTCCAAAACATAACCAATTCCGTAGGTATGCTCGAGGAAAATAAAAAACTGTCCCCGGATTGCATCCAGCAGATAGGTAATCATGTAAACCGGAGAGGCTGCAAAACACAGCTTTAGTAAAAACCAGTTATTTTTCCATACCTGTAAGGCAGACTGTCCGGCCTCTTTCCCTTCCTTCTTTTTCTCTTTTGTCATAATGCCACCCCCTCGACACTTTCTACTGCCAGATAATTCATTGCCTGCTTTTTATACATTTCTGCGTAGCGTCCATCGAATTGGATCAATTCCCGGTGCGTCCCTTCTTCGATCAGTCTTCCCTGTTCCAGCATAAAGATCCGGTCGGCGTCTTTCACCGAGGACAGCCTGTGTGAAATAAAAATCATGGTATGGCTCTCCCCATCTTTCATAATGCTGCTAAACAGTTCATATTCCGCAATCGGATCCAGCGCACTTGATGGTTCATCAAAAATCCGAATCGGAGATTCTTTGGCAAACGCTCTGGCCACCGCTATTTTCTGTCCTTCCCCTCCCGAAAAGACCACGCCGTCATCTGCAAATTCCCTGGTTACCACACTATCGATTCCTTTCGATAAAGCTGCTACTTTCTCATACATTCCAACCTTTTTAAGCACTTCGGCAACAAGCTGCTCCTCCTTTTCCGGATGCTTTCCCATAAGAATATTCTCCCGGATGGTCACTCCAAAAAGCTGATAATCCTGAAATGCGGTCGCAAACAGCTCCCTATATGCCCGTAGATTATATTTCCGGATATCAATCCCATTTACCCGGATCGTTCCCTCTGCAGGATCATATAAGCGCAGCATCAATTTAATAATCGTTGTTTTTCCGGCCCCATTATGTCCCACCAGCGCAATCTTCTCTCCATGTGTTATCCGGAAAGACAATCCCTGAATTGTATCTTCCTCTTTATAGGAAAAAGAAACATTTTCAAATTCCAGGCTTTCCAGTTCCTTCGATGGCAAAATGCCATCCTGATCCTCCGGAATCTTCTCTTCATACTCCAGAAATGTCCTCAGATTGCAGATAAATAATCCATTTTTCATCATCTCCATCACACTATTGAATAATCCGATCAATATCCAGGTAGCCGCCACCATCAGGCTGCTCATGACCGTAAGATCTGCCAATGACATACTTCCAATAACCAGATTCTTATATATGGCAAACAATAACACACCTTCAAACATTACGGTAAAGGTAAAAAAATGCCACAAAACATTCATGCTTCCGATACGCCATGCGTATTTTCCGGCAAGATCAGATTTTTCATCCGTTGCCTCATTATACTGCCGTTTCAACAGTCGAAATACTTCGGATAATCGTATTTCCTTTGCGTAGTCCGGCAGATACAAAACACGGTTCACATAGTTAAGCACCTTATCCTTCGGTGCTTCCTCCTGATAGCGCATATACTCAAATTTATTTTTCAGATTTCCAAATAAAAAGTTGCCGATAAGCGGACAGAAAACAAACAAAACCGACACCGGATCAATGCGGTACATCGTCCACAGCACCAGAAACGATGCCATAATCCCAGTTACAACTCCCCATATGTTATCTGTAATTGCGGTTACCCTCTCCACCGCATGATCGGCTGCCATCGTATACCGATTGTAAAAATCCGGATCCTCATAACACCTTAATTCCACATTCCTGGCCTTCTCATAAATCTTCTCATAGATTTCTCCGTAGATTGCAGGTTCCGCGAGCGGAACTGCAACATTTTCAACATAACCTCGATAAATCGCAAGCAAAAAAAACACAGCTCCGCATATCAGAATAAAAGCAAAAATTTCAGAAAATTCTTTTCCCTGCTCTAACTGGTTAACAATGTACCGCATGAAAAATCCACTAAAGAATACCCATTCCAAATTTCCGATCAATTTTCCAAAGAACGAGTGGATCACTCTGCTTTTGCTTGCAGATGCAGTCAGACGAACTGCATAGATATTGTTTACATACACCTCGCGTAAGGATTGTTTTTTCTTCTCCATGATTTCCCCCTCTTAAAACTTTTCTTTTGTAACTCCGGATGACGGACCGGTTATCCACTGAACCTGCCGTGTAATAGGTACATTATACTACCCCCCCCCGAAAATTTGTCCACTGTATTTAGTTTAATGTTTTCCCTTAGGTCAAAGTCAAGAGTTTTGAAGTATCTTTAAATGATGTATTAAATGATTCATTTACTCGATCATATTTATCTGTATTCATAAATTTTCCATTGCATCCCTTTCCTTTTTATGCTATTTTATAGAAAAGCATACAACTTCTGTGGTATCTTATTAAATTCTTTTTCAGAATTCCAGACATATACCCCAAGTATGAATTTGAAGTTTTAAATGATTGCAATGTGGATCTCTGTGACATCTGCATATGCATCTCGAACTTACGATCCATGTTACGGCCTGTGATCGGTTCAGTTTTATTTGCGGTATCTGTATTTTAGGAATTCCTAACCACCCATTTAGGAAATCTATGCTTTTAAATTCCAGTAATTTTCATTATTTAAAGGCAGAGGATTTTCATTTCTGTCTGACTACATCAGAAAAGGAGAACCAATGGGAGAAAAAGATCATACCCAGAAAATGCTGATTGGATGCCGGGACGTTTTTGCAGAATTAATCAACGTTTTAGTCTATTCCGGCGAGAAAGTTGTGAACGAAGCTGATCTGTTAGCCGGGTCGACAGAGAGTCTTTATATCGAAGCGGATAATCAGACTCATCAGCAGCTCCGTGACTGCAGCATGTATGAACTGCATAACGGCGAAATTCATGCACTTTATAACCTTGAAAACCAAAGTACCATAGATGCCCACATGCCACTTCGCTGTGCAGGCTATGATGGTGCTGCTTACCGATCACAATGCAACGACCGTAAAAACACATATAAAACTTACCCTGTATTTACGTTTGTCTTAAATTGGAGCAGAAAACCATGGAATAAGGCAACTTCTATCCTGGAGGCACTACACTTTAAACCTAATCCTGCAGCCTATCCATATTTCAACAATAGCAAAATGCCGGTGTTTAATATGTGTTTTCTAAGCAAAGATGTCCGTGAGAAATTCCAGGGTGACCTACGCATCATCCTCGACTACTTATGTGATCGTGAAAGTCTGTTGAAACGGAACCAGACAATGAAGCACCCGGAAGAGGTGATCCGGATGCTCCATGCCCTGACCGGCGATGATCAATATTTAAACTCTATTCCACTATTTACTTCACCTGCTAAGAAAGGAGAATCTACCGTGTGTGATTTAATTAATTCTTATTATACCAAAGGAGTAACCGAAGGACATAACACCGGGCTTATCGAAGGTCGGAATCAGGTTATCCAAGCTCTCATCAGTAACTGTAAAGATCTGGGCTGCAGCTTCGAAAATACGCTTGACCGGATCAAAAACAGTCTCTCTTTATCCGATGACGAAGCTCTGGAAGATATGAAGCTATACTGGTAGCTTATACTTTTCTTCCATATGTAATCATCATTCCTTCTACTTTAATAATCAGAGGATGGTTTCCTACCTTTATGTATTGCTCAATTTCTTTCTGCTTCCAATAATAATCCTTCGCTTCCAGTAGACTCATTCCATGCTTCATAAGGTTAGATATCATCCTCTTTTCCGATGCATTTCCTGTCCACTGTTCCAATTCTCTCAAATTGTCCAGTTCTTTAAGATATTCCGGGTTGTCGGGATCCAGATATAGTACTTTATCATTCATTCGACAATCAATATCCTTGAGTCCACACTGCTTCATATATTGGGGAAGTCTCATAGCAATCGCATAATCTCTCCCCTGCGTCTGTAACTGATGCTCCCACAAACTGCTCAACCCTGAATGCCGGCATATATTCCCATAATCCATTCCTTCCATATACAAACCAACTGTCTCAAATTCACGATTACATTCCATGCAGATCATCCAGCCTCTCGGCTTCAAAAAATCCATCATCCTTTTTAACATCTTATTTGCATGATTTACATGTCGCAATACGCACTGACAGATTACAAGATCATACCGTTGCTCCACAGGATAATCCATAATATCTGTTAAAATAAATTTTACTCTTTGCTCGTTCCCTCTATATCTCTTTTTCGCTTCCAATAACATCTCTTCCGAAAAATCAATACCCGTATAAGTGCTTTCATCCGGTAGCATGGGCAGGATTCTTTCACCCAATCCACCATATCCACATCCGCAATCCAATATTTTCACAGGTTCATGAATTTTCCATACATTCTGAACAAGAAATTGCAGATAATCCTCATTCCATCTATTCTTTTCACGCCTTTGTAAATATAAAACCTGTTCTGACCAATATTCCCGTTTATCTGTGTCAGCGGCTTCATAACTGATATCCAACGGCGCAATTCCCAATAACATATCTGTTGTCACTCCAAAATATTCCGTCAATCGAACAAGCATTTCCAGATCCGGACAGGTCATACCATTTTCCCACTTGCTAATTGTCTGTGGTGACACCAGTAAAGTTTCTGCCAGTTCCTTCTGTGTAATTCCTCTTCGTTTTCTCAATTCTGCTAACTTGAAGTCCATCGTAGTTCCCCCTCCTCTATTGTTATCTAAACTTTAGCATAATTTTTCTTCACTGTATTTACCAAATATGGAGAAACACCTCTCTTATTTTGGGAATATTTTTTCGTTTTACTATTGCATCCCTTTCCTTTTCATGCTATTTTATAGAAAAGCATACAACTTCTGTGGTATCTTATTAAATTCTTTTTCAGAATTCCAGACATATACCCCAAGTATGAATTTGAAGTTTTAAATGATTGCAATGTGGATCTCTGTGACATCTGCATATGCATCTCGAACTTACGATCCATGTTACGGCCTGTGATCGGTTCAGTTTTATTTGCGGTATCTGTATTTTAGGAATTCCTAACCACCCATTTAGGAAATCTATGCTTTTAAATTCCAGTAATTTTCATTATTTAAAGGCAGAGGATTTTCATTTCTGTCTGACTACATCAGAAAAGGAGAACCAATGGGAGAAAAAGATCATACCCAGAAAATGCTGATTGGATGCCGGGACGTTTTTGCAGAATTAATCAACGTTTTAGTCTATTCCGGCGAGAAAGTTGTGAACGAAGCTGATCTGTTAGCCGGGTCGACAGAGAGTCTTTATATCGAAGCGGATAATCAGACTCATCAGCAGCTCCGTGACTGCAGCATGTATGAACTGCATAACGGCGAAATTCATGCACTTTATAACCTTGAAAACCAAAGTACCATAGATGCCCACATGCCACTTCGCTGTGCAGGCTATGATGGTGCTGCTTACCGATCACAATGCAACGACCGTAAAAACACATATAAAACTTACCCTGTATTTACGTTTGTCTTAAATTGGAGCAGAAAACCATGGAATAAGGCAACTTCTATCCTGGAGGCACTACACTTTAAACCTAATCCTGCAGCCTATCCATATTTCAACAATAGCAAAATGCCGGTGTTTAATATGTGTTTTCTAAGCAAAGATGTCCGTGAGAAATTCCAGGGTGACCTACGCATCATCCTCGACTACTTATGTGATCGTGAAAGTCTGTTGAAACGGAACCAGACAATGAAGCACCCGGAAGAGGTGATCCGGATGCTCCATGCCCTGACCGGCGATGATCAATATTTAAACTCTATTCCACTATTTACTTCACCTGCTAAGAAAGGAGAATCTACCGTGTGTGATTTAATTAATTCTTATTATACCAAAGGAGTAACCGAAGGACATAACACCGGGCTTATCGAAGGTCGGAATCAGGTTATCCAAGCTCTCATCAGTAACTGTAAAGATCTGGGCTGCAGCTTCGAAAATACGCTTGACCGAATCAAAAACAGTCTCTCTTTATCTGATGACGAAGCTCTGGAAGATATGATGCTATACTGGTAAATCCTTCGCAGCCATGAACCTTTCGTAGACCTCCTGCCAGCACTCCTCCGGAATCATGGGCCATTGGCACCTGCCATACTTCCGGGTACACAATTCCATGGCCTGTGCAAGGAGGCTTCCATGTGAGGAATCAGCTCCCCGAAGCATCCATTCCGTAATTCTGGTCCAGTAAGGGGCAATTTCATATAAATGCTTCTGGTGCATCTCCCTGATAACGTCCTCCACAGCATAATCAATGGTAAGGAATTCCGGCACCCAGGACCCTCTATCACCATGAAGAATCATGATCTGTGCCCCTTTTGCACCATGGACAGGAAGTCCAACCGCCCCGGGATTGAAAACAAGTTTTCCATGCTCTTCAAAGCTGGTCGAGCGATGTGTATGTCCGCTTAAAATATAGGTCTGCTTTATCTCCTTGAAGATCTCCCCATTCTTCTCATTATGAGCATAAAGATCTTCCCGCACATTACGCGGAGAGCCATGGCAAAGCATCAGTTCCGGCAGACCCTCTATTCTTACGATCCTGCTTATGGGCAGACTTTTAAGAAAATCCAGATCTTTGGACTGCAACTGTGTTTTTCCATACCGCAGCATCCCGACCGTGCTGGGATAGGCATCCCACTCCGGATGCTCCTCTACGAGACTTCCTAACTGATACTCTTCCTTATTACCGCGGATGATATAGCAACACTCTTCTTCCATGAGCCGGTATAACATCTCCATGGTATGGCGTATGCCCGGAAGTTCTCCGATATAATCTCCCAAGAGACAATAGGCATCTATGTCCTGCTGCTTGAGATAAGAAAGACATGCTTCAAAAGCAATATCATTTCCATGGATATCTGATAAAACTACCAGTTTCATTTCTTTCTCCTTGTTTCCTGCTTATTTGCTTTGGGCAAAGCATCGGTATAATGGGGTGATTATTTCGGCTTCCCACGCAGCGTAATCCTTCCATTCATTTTTCAGCTTCTGTTCATATTCCTTAAAAGATGCACGGTGCTCCTCTGCCAGCCTGCCTTCGCAGTTCTTTATATAGGCTAAAAGATCCTCCGGATGGTCAAGCCCTTCCACCCGGTTTGAAAATGTCTCCAGATCCACTCTTTCAAAACATCTTCTCATCTGATCTTCCAGCATCAGCCGTTCTTCCTTTTTCTGCAAGATACGTTCCCTGAGATCCAGTAGAATTCCCGTCTGGTCCAGCACCTCCTGTATGGCTTCCAGCAATCCATAGACCGAATAAGTAGAAAGCAGAAAGCCTCCGGGATGAAGAACCTTTTTCACACGCTCCATCAGTTTTTCCGGCTGTGCAATAAATCTCCAGAGGTGATTGGCTACAACACGGTCATAAGTTTCTTCTATTTTCCAATTCGTTTCCATATCCGCAACCATAAATTGAAACGTGACATGATCCTGTAAAAATCGCTTATGATCCCGATAGAATTCCTTCAGATATTCTATGCAGACATTTCTCTTATCTACCAACGTAATGGTAGTGCCTGCCGGAATCCGGTTCCAGTTCTTAACCCAGAGATTCCCATGTCCGCATCCCATATCCAGAATGTGCATCCCTTCCGTCAACGCCAGCTTATCAAAGGTCCACTGAAACCATTCTTCATTTCTCACCATATGCTGCTGGTAAAAGTAATAGCCATAATCAAACGGCTTTTCCATATGAATCAGCTTTAGCAGATCGGTTACCTGCTGTATATCGTTTTCTCCTCCGGACCTGCACTCATAAATCGTGTCATCCAATAGGGAAATCATCTGTTCCATCTGTTGCTTCTTTTCTTCCAGCTTCAGTTTCTGCCGCCACAATGTCTCCTCCCATTTTTCATTCTGCGCCTTCCTGATCTGTTCACGGATTTCGTCCAGTGATAATCCTATATATTGAAGTACCCGGATTCTCTGAAGCTGCAAAATAGACTCCTGATTATAAAGCCGGTATCCACTGTCCGAATAACCAACCGGCTTCAGCAATGCCTTCTTATCATAAAACCGGATGGTTCGTGCCGACACACCCGTAAGCCTGCCAAGCTCTCCTGCAGTATAGATCTTCTTTTCTTCCATTCTGTTTCCAATTTCCCCTTCCCTCTGCTTATCTGTAACTGTTCAACATCTTCATAATAAGATTACCTTTATTATAAACATTGCCCTTACGTCAAGGTCAATATAGAAATAAGAAACATATGAGATTGTACTGTAATGCAGGAAGGACACCTGCCAAAGCAGATGTCCTTCCGAAACGTCCTTTATTCGTTTTCATGTTCTTTGGAAACTTTATTTACAACCGGCCACTTACTACTGTGCCCCTTCAATTTCCTTCCACAGCCGCTCAATCTCACTGCATGTGGTATCTTTGTCATTCTCCCCTGCAATATAGGACTGCATGAGCTCGCCAAAGGTCTGGTGCCAGCTGTCTGTCGAATAGATAATCTCAAGATGTGCTGCACCTGCAGAAGCTGCCAGGTCAATGAAATCAAAGAAATTATTATATGGAACGTGCAGCAGAGCTTCTTTTACAGCCGGATCATAAAATCACCGATATTGCTGAACGTCTTGGCTACACAGATAATCATTATTTCAGCAAAGCCTTCAAGAACTACTATCACATTTCACCCACCCAGTATCGCAGCTCACACGTGAAAACACCCTCATGACTTTCATGAGGGTGTCTGGCATTAAACATCTTATCTTTTTGTCTTATCTCTATTCCTGCGAGTCTCTCCGTTCTGTAAATCTTTCTGTTCCGCAAATCCTACTTTTCCAGATCCAGTGTCTCCAGCAGCTTGCGGATGTCCTCAACGCTGAGCCATTCGGTGTTGTTACCGGAGCTGTAGGAAAAGCCGTCTTCTACCTTGCGGCCGCTTTCGTTGATCTTCTGCTTATCATTCCATACCACCTGCGGATATACGATGAAATGCTTGTCATATTCATAGGTAGTAGCAGAATCCTCCGTGGTTACCATGATTTCATGCAGCTTCTCGCCGGGACGGATGCCAACCTCGGGCATTTTACATCCGGGAAGCATTGCTTCTGCCAGATCGGTAATCTTGAAGGAAGGAATCTTACTGATGAAGGTTTCCCCACCGGTTGCTTCCTCAAGAGCCTTGATCACAAGCTCTACGCCCTCCGTCAGACTGATCCAGAAACGGGTCATGCGGTAATCAGTAATCGGCAGCTCGTTACCGCCATTTTTAATAATGTTATGGAAAAACGGAATAATGGAGCCACGGCTTCCTGCCACATTTCCATAACGCACGATGGAAAAATTAATGTCCTTGGAACCGGCATACGCATTCGCTGCAATAAACAGCTTATCCGAAACCAGCTTCGTGCCACCATAAAGGTTCACCGGGTTCACCGCCTTATCAGTAGATAAAGCAACCACCTTCTTCACATCGGAATCCAGTGCACAGTCAATGACGTTTTGGGCACCATGGATATTCGTCTTAATTGCCTCGTTCGGATTGTATTCACATGCCGGAACCTGCTTTAAGGCTGCAGCATGAATGACATAATCCACACCCTCAAAGGCACGCATCATGCGTTCCTTATCACGCACATCTCCGATAAAGAAACGAAGCCTGTCCGCATATTCCTTAAATTCATTTGCCATGATAAACTGCTTAAATTCATCTCTGGAATAAATAATAATCTTCTTCGGATGATAATGAGTCAGCACATATTTCGTAAAACATTTACCAAAAGATCCTGTTCCTCCGGTAATCAGTATGGTCTTGTCATCCAATAACATAATTTAAATCTCCTTACTATTCGCTGTACATACGCTTATATCTTATCACATATCTGTGATAACTTCAAACACTAACTGGCAGACCCCAGACCCCTTAACATAATCCTTATTTAACTGAACAGATTTCATAGATCGTCCACATATTCTTCCGGGCGACTTCTTCATATAAAATCTCCCCGGAAGCATCGGAGCCATCCGGGAATTCTGTCCCAAGAAGCCGTTGCAGCTCCTCCCCCTGATTTTCACAATCTGCCATATAAATAATGTATTTCTGAGACTCTGCGGCATTTCCATTCAGGAAGTTCTCACCGGTAAGAATCTCTCCCTCTCCCGAAATGGAGGCAAGATAAATATTCTCATACTCACTCAATTCATCCAACAGCCACCAGATATGCGTTTCGGAAGCTTCATTATACAGAACAATCACCGGCGTTGTTTCATTTAGGTGGACAAATTCCTGCACCCCTGCTTCCTCCGGATAAAGGAAAAATACTTTATTACCGGTCAGATTCAGTGCTGCCATCAAAACTACTACAAGCACCGCCTCTTTACCTGTGATTTTCTGCTTCTTACCCAGTGCACTCTGTTTTCCGTTCTCTTCCTGCGGCAGATTTGGGGATGCCATCAATGCGATCCGTTCAGCAGCCTGTGCATTTCCCTGTTCCATTTCTTTCAGCACCATATACAGGCTATATACCAGCAGGAGAACCAGGACTCCGTAGACCGGAAGTTCATAGCGGTTTGAAGTTTCTCCAAGCAGCAGTGCCGTCTTCGCAACCGTGAAAAAGTATCCTGCTGCGGTAAACAGTAAAAGTCCGACCGGCGGTGTCAGTATCCTCTCCCGCTTCTGTTCTCTGCCTGACCTTTTCGCCCTTTTCTGTAAAAACCGGTTGGTCACGGCAATCAGACAGATCAAAAGGAGCCAGATTGACAGAAAACCGCCCATCATATATTTATCAAACAGTCCGGCAAAAAACTGTATTCGTTCCAGGGTATTGGAAGCATTGGTAAACTCGCCGACCGCCTCCGTTCCACGGTATCCCTTGAAAATATGGGAAAGTGCCGAAGGATAATAAACAAGCGCTGCGCCAAGGGCTGCTGCACACGTTCCAACATAAGCCACAAGGCTCTTCCATTTCTTTTCCTTCAAAAGATACAGGCAGAATCCGACTCCCAGGAAGAAATGAAAAATAATATAATAATACTGTGTCAGGAATCCGAGAAACACCGTAACAGCAAGCAGCAGATAAAACTTCCAGTTCTCCCTTTTCCGGACAAGGGCACGCAGATGCAGGCACAGGCATAACAGTACAAACACGGTCAGCCACTGGTACATCCGGATAAACATCACGCCCGAAATCACCGCAGCACCAAAGCCCCACATCGCACAGACAGTTCCGGCAAGGGCATATCCCCTTTTCCGGTAAGCCTGCTTCTGACTGTCTGAAAGCTCCGGCTGCCTGCTCATGGGATATACCGCTGTAAGATAACCGGCATAGGCAAGCAGGATAAAGGAAATCACAAACCCTGCAAGATTTACACTGATTCCCTGCCATTTGCTGAAAATCCCGGGTGTCAGGGAGCACACCGTATGAAGCAGATAATAATAAAGCGGAGGATGCACGTCCCACGACTGCATCTGCTTCACCACCCCGTACCGGAACTGCTCTCCCGGCAGCACCACAAGTTCATTTCGAAAGCTTTCACCGGTTGTCCATTCCCTGTCATTTACGAAAAGACCCGCTGTCTTATTGGAGGAATAGTAGGAATACAGTTCATCCTCATGGAATCCGGCCTTGCGGCTTCCATAATAAAACAGCACAATGATCTGCAGACACAGAAGCAGTACCATTCCTATGAAAAAAATCTTTTTATTCTTTTTCTCCACGCAAGTTCTCCTCTTGAATCTTGTTTTTCCGTAATGCCCAATGCACCTTGCGTACCAGCTTTGGTGCCGTTCCGAGCAAAAGAAGATAGGTTTTATTCTTCTTTGTCAGGTAGGGATTCTTCCGGATCTCCTTTTTGTGCTTACGAAGATATTGCTTCACCTGCTGATAAAACTCATTGTCGGAATTCATCATCGTAACAGGAATATGCAGCATATAATCCAGCCGTTGAAACAGCCCGAACCGCATTGCTTCCTGTGCAAGAAGTGGGTACTGCTCCTCCACAATCTTCGAAACCCGGTCTGCATTCCTTACAATATCCGTAAACACGGGAGGAAAATAATTTTCATCATGCGTTCTGGAATTGCTCCCATAACGATAAAATACATGATAATCCTGCTGCGGCAGTACGGCAATCCCGGGTACCTCCGGCAGCATCTGCACCAGCAGATAAAAGTCCTCGTTCAGCTCTCCTTCCGGAAACCTCCGGTTTTCAAACAGGGACCGGTGCGTCAGTCTTGTACAAAAGGAGCAGTCTCCACGATGAAGCAGCAGCTCCCTCATAATAAACTGACTATCCCGGATCTCCGCTTCCTCCGGTGGCTCACAGACATCCGGAAGCCGGTTCCCCCGCTCATCAATCTCATCCCGTGAGCATTGTACCATCAGCAGATTCTCCTCTTGCGCTGCCGCTAAAAGCCGCTCATACATCTCCGGCTCAATATAATCATCACTGTCCACGAAGCCCAGATACTCACCCTTTGCCTGTGCGATCCCTAAGTTTCTCGCAGAAGAAGATCCCCCGTTTTCCTTATGAAAAACACGGATCCTCTTATCCTCAAGTGCCAGCTTTTCTGCCAGTGCACCGGTGCGGTCTGTCGATCCGTCATCCACCAGAATAATATCCAGATAAGGATAGGTCTGCTTCCGTATGGAGTCCACGCATCTTGGCAGATATTCAAATATATTGTAAACCGGCACAATCACGCTGATTATTATCGGTTGATCCATCTCAAAATCCTTTCTAATTCGTAACTGTTCAGTACCTTCACAGTTACGATGCAAAATCCATTCCAAATCGGCCTCATACAGCTTTTCAGCAATTACGTTACGCTCTGCTTAATGGCCCTTCTTTCGCAGGAACCAGTTTACCGCTTTTGTGCACTTCCTTAATCACGCGCAGCAGCTCTAAGGCTGCACGCTCCGCATTCCAACAGGTCGTAATGGTTTCATTCGCTGCCCTTGCCATACGCAGTCGCAGTTCAGGATTCTTCACAAGCTCTGTTACTTCCTGCAGCAGCTCCTTGTAATCCTTCTTAAAAATAAATCCATTCTCACCATTTTTAATTAAGTAAGGCACAGCCCCCGCCTGTTCACAGGCCACAACTGCACAGCCACTGTTCATTGCTTCATTCACTACGGCTCCCCAGCCCTCCAGATGGTTACTTGGGAACACCATAATGTGACTCTGTTCCATCCGGTCACGCACAGCTGCCGGAGACTGGAAGCCATAAAAAATAACCTCCTTCTCAACCTGCAGGTCCTTTGCCATCTGCCGCAGTTCCTCCTCCATCTGACCGCTTCCAGCCATATGGATGAGGACCTGTGGAAACGCTGCTTCTGTATCCTCCTTACTCTGACCCTCTTCCCACAGCTTCTTAAGATCTGCTGCCAGACGGATCATGTATTCCGGATGCTTTAAAGGAATAAACCGTCCTGCAAAAATAATGTCGATCCCGTCTTTTCTCTTTTTCTCCCAGAGGGCATCCCCTTCATAGGTACGAAGCTCCGGAAAATATCCGAATTTCAGCTTTTTCCCCGGATAGGCATGGATCAGCCTGAAGTCCGATGCCACATAAGCCCCGGCACATAGCAGATAGGCCGGGGCGTTCCGGTATCGGATATGCTCTTTGTATTTATGATATAGACCTTTCGGTGAAATGGCTTTCCACTGTCCCTCACGGTAAATCCGCTCAGTGACACGAAAGGTCAGCTTCCCGGCATTCAGTCTTTGCTCAATCAGATCCTCTCTGCCGCTCCATCCGGCAAGCACACAATCGCTTTCCATGATTTTGCGGATACAGAAATCCTCTTCCTCATAAAGGCAGTGCACATAAGGAAGCTTCTCCTCTCCTGACGACCAGCCCATGTTACGGCGTTCCTCTTCCATCGGCTCCGTCTGGATAAAGCAATAGTCCTCCCCTGACTGCGCATACATCGCATTGGAAAAGGGAATCTGATGGTGATTGATATAATTTGAAACAAACGTTATGGTCATTGCAAAATCTCCCGGTATATTTCCAGTAAACGCTCATAATTCTTATTACCATCATGAATATGGGAAGCCCGGATCCGTTCATGCACCGACAGTTCCTTTGCCAGTGCATGATCCGACCAGATCCGGTCAATGGAATCAGCCAGATCCTCAACGTCCTCATTATGAAACAGAAGTCCTGTCACACCATCCTCTACCATGCTTGGTATTCCTCCTGTCCGCGACGCCACCACCGGCACACCCAAAAGCATGGCTTCCCCAATGGTATTGGGGGAATTTTCCATTACCGACGGACACACAAAAACACTCGAACGCAGAAACTGTGCCTTCATCTCTTCGGCAGACAGCCTGCCAAGCACAATGACCCGATCCTGCAGCTCATATAACCGGATCAGCACAAGCAGGTATTTTCCATATGCGGAGAGCCTGCATCTATCCTTCGCCGTTTCATGGGAAATAATGCTGTTTCCGGCAACATAAAGCTTCAGATCCGGATAATTTTCCTTCAGTCTTCCCATCGCCTCAAGCAGAAAATGCATTCCCTTAAGCGGATAATCACCCTGTCCCAAAAAAATGCTGTGGCATTCGGTCTGCTCCTGCTTCCATCTGCCCTCATAAAACTCCTGACGCATGGTTTCATTCATGGAATAATAATTGGCCCGCGGATTGATCTTTGCAGTCTCCGCACGGTCAAACTCGGTTCTGCCTGTAATATGATCGGTAAGAAGAAGCGCCTGCCTCTCGTTCCCGGCCCGCTGATAAAACTTATACTGCTGCTGACGCATGGAATCCCGCTTTACTACATCCCGGAAGGATGCCTGCTTAAACACATTCTCCGGAAGTCCTGCACGATACGTCTTTGCAATCTCTCCGCACAGGCCCTGAATACCGATCAGCGTCTTCTGTGGATTGTGAAAGGCACGTACTGCTGCCAGACAATGCGGAAACTCGGTTCCGAATATATGAATCATATCCGGTTTCACATCCTTCAGGATTCCCCGAATCCGTGCTTCCAGCACCGGATCATAGTTTTCAGGCTTTAATAAGTCTTCCTCAAAGGCATAGCACGGTCTCCTGAATCCCTTAATCTTTAAAAACCCGGCATTCCTTTCTCGCTTCCCTTTGCTTCTGCTCTCTGCATTTTCCTCTGCTTCTGCTGCATCACAGTCAAGAACACCCGTTACCGGAACCTTGTCAATGTCCTCCTTCCGCATCGGAAAGCAGACCGTAATTTCAAACGGAACCTCCCCCTTCAATGTCTTATCATAAATTCCGGATAACCATCCCTCCCGGTTTGAATAGGGCATCCCCAGTTCCCTTGCAATCGCCGGAAGCATGATGTTACAAATCCATAAGACCTTCTTCATCTGCCAGTTCCCCCCTTTTTCTGATACTTCGTATCACTCATTGACCTGCTCTGTCCTTCCTGCCCGTTCCCTGTCACACTCATCTCCGGTAAAGTGCGGCTTTCAGCCGGTTATAAAGTGCTGCCGTCTTTTCATTCTTCGATATCCGGGTCCTAAGAGGCGCAAGCGTCAGGCATAGAATCAGCCGGTAGGTAAACCGCTGTCCGAAAGACATATATTTCTGTACTATTTTCCTGTGTTCCTCTTTCGATACAGCAAGATTCTTCTTTGTTTCCGAGAATCCCCCGCCTTCATAATCCGCCACCGTAATCCCGGTATAAAACGGATTCGCCTTTGCTTCAAAAAAGCACCACAGAAACTGCTCATAGTCTGCCCGCACCCGGTATTCCAATTGGAACGGATGTCGTAAAAGCAGCTCCCGTTCATAAAAGCACGCCTGATGACATGGCACATTCCGGTAGCATCCAAACGCATTAAGCTTCGGATTCGAAGAAACAAGCTGCCCTGTCACACGCTCGTACACATTTCCATAGTAAATTGCAGAGTGCTCTGTGCCCGTCTGTTCGTGCCCGGCAATCCGGTCATGCATGTCTGCAAGCACCTGTTCGTCCATAAACCAGTCCCCGCAATTCAGGAAAAAGACAAAACGTCCCTTTGCTTCTTCTACTGCCTGGTTCATGGCATCATAGATTCCCCGGTCCGGCTTCGTTACAACATGTAACCCGGACTGCCCCGGATCCAGCTTCTGTAACGAGCCATCTGTTGATCCGCCATCCTTTAAAACAATTTCATAATCCCGGAATTCCTGCTTCTGAATACTCTGCAGGGTTTGCAGCAGCTTTTCACCGGGATTTAAACACACAACAATAATCGAAAAAAACGGTGTCATTTCACACCTCCTGAACCTATACTATCATTTTGGCATAGTGAGGCTATGTAACTGTTCAGCCATGCCATTCCTACGCACTATGTAACATCTGACAGAATCGGCACCATCTCATGGAACAGGAAGGTCTGGTAGGGCAGAATGCGAAGCCCGTTTTCTCCTGCCTTCATCAGAATAAACACCGCAAAATACACAATTCCTGCCAGAATCACACCCACGCGGCACAGCTTCTTAAGCTTTTCATTCTCAATTCCATTCACTAATGCAGGAAGAAAGAAGATGTGGGTAATTGTCAGATAATATCCGATTCTTGAAATAATCGGCAAAAACGAGCAGCAGACATACATCACCAGTGCGCCCAGATTACAGTAAAAGTAAAAGCGGTTCCTTATATTCTCCTTTACACATTTCTTATAGCAAAGAAGCGCCAGAACAAGCACGGCTGCACAGCGCAGAATATTAATCATGCTGGTTCCGCCCTCTAAATATTCGGTATCCTCATAGGTCGGATACAGGAATACGACAAGCTTTAAGTAAAAATCCTGCAGGAAGAAAAAGGTCGAACAGAACAGCGCCGCAAGGACCAGCTGCCACTTTTTCCAGCAACGGGAAGCAAGGAAATACAACGGAATCACGACAAGCAGCGACTTATGCATCGTCGCCCCCAGCAGAATGAGCAGAATAAACTTCCCCCACTCCTTCCGGAGCACATAGGGAATGGCAAAGAGTGCAATCGCAAGTGCCAGATAGTACCGCACGGTGTTAAAGGTCTGGAAATAATATCCCAATGCCATAAACAGGAAAAAACTGAACGGGAACGAATCTGCCTGTTGATAAATCGCCTTTAAAAACAGGTAAATGGTCGCAAATGCAAACACGGCAAAGACGAGCAGATAATTCTCAAATCCGCTGATTCCATACAGAATTTTTACCACCCAGTTAAAACCAAATTCCGTAGGAACCACAGCATCACACCGGATCAGATGCATAAATTCCACATATTTTGCGTAATCATTTCCCACATTCAGACGAAGTGCAGACACCAGAAATAAAAGCAGAAAGACAGATACCAGACAAAGCCTGTTCAGTACCTGTTGACGTGTATATAAAAATCCTTTGTTTTCATAATGATTATCGACCGGCAGCGAAAGTCCTACTGCCAGCACTGCTACCAAACTATATAAAATCATAAGCGTCCTCTCCGCCTATCGCAGCTTTCCTTCCCGGATCCCCTGTTTCATTAGTCCGTAAGCTGTCCGGAAGTTTATTGTGGTAAGCATTTCTTTCCGGTTGCTCCATAAAAAACGGATAGAAAACAGCTTCGCCATACATCCGTAAAGATCATGATATAATACCCCTCTGTCAAGGAAAAACTTCTCATGGTATCCTGAAAACCAGGTTGACTGACGGTACACCTCTTTACCCAGTAATGCCGTATCTGCATAAATCCGCAGTCCCTTTTTCAGGCAGTCATGTAAAAACAGACTGTCCTCTCCGTTGCTGTATTTCGCGCCACCGCCATATAACAGGGAATAGGTTACATTTGCTTTTAAAATTGCATCCCGCCGGACAGCAATCGCATACGCAGGATATCTGCCATAATTATACCAGTGAACCCAATGCCCGGTTTCGTTATAATACGTTCTTCTCCGTTCGTCTACCTCAAAATTAAAGGTAATGACCTGTGCCTGTGGATGCTGCTCAAATGCCTGAAGTACTTTCTGTTCATAATCATCCTGATATATGAGGTCTTCATCTGAAAACAGGAGAATATCTCCATCGGCACGCATCAGTGCCGTATTACGGCTCAGTCCCACGCCCCGTTCTGCCATCGACAGACACCGGATGATATGCTCCCTGTATTCATATTCCTGATAGCCAAACCGGTCACACTGATTCACAATCCATGCATCCGTCCGGACATTCATGCGTTCTGCCAGTGTCGTAACCTCTTCCTTCACGGCTGATACCAGTAATTGAAGCTTCATAACTTATCCTGCTTTCCATGTTTATCCGTGACGGCTCAAAAGCTATGCA